>SCPP01001571.1_pt1:510000-634253 | contig 634253 bp, 737 predicted proteins | sample 6106811 | NCBI WGS metagenome assembly SCPP01 (sample SAMN10720449, study PRJNA508395) | human gut metagenome | isolation source: Participant 2 stool, 15 month | host: Homo sapiens | collected 2018
ATATCTGAATGGGGAAACCCGGCTGAGTAACCCTCAGGTCACCATAATAAATACATAGCGTTATGGAGGGAACCCGGTGAACTGAAACATCTAAGTAGCCGGAGGAAGAGAAAGAAACATCGATTCCGGAAGTAGCGGCGAGCGAACCCGGAAGAGCCCAAACCAGCGTGCGTGCATGCTGGGGTTAAGGAACTGCATAAGTGAGCCGATCTGTTAATGGAACTGCCTGGGAAGGCAGGCCAGAGGGTGAAAGCCCGTACATGAAAACGGTAGGCAGCGGCAGGATCCAGAGTACCGCGAGACACGAGAACCTTGCGGAAGTCGGAGGGACCACCCTCCAAGGCTAAATACTCCTTAGTGACCGATAGCGCATAGTACTGTGAAGGAAAGGTGAAAAGGACCCCGGGAGGGGAGTGAAAGAGAACCTGAAACCCTGTGTTTACAAGCTGTGGGAGCACGTTAAGGTGCAACCGCGTACTTTTTGTAGAACGGTCCGGCGAGTTGCCGGTGCTGGCAAGGTTAAATGGTACAGCCATGGAGCCGAAGGAAACCAAGTCTCAAATGGGCGTAAAGTCAGCACAGGCAGACCCGAAACCGGGTGATCTATCCATGTCAGGATGAAGCGGAAGTAAAATTCCGTGGAGGTCCGGATCCACATCCGTTGAAAAGGGTGGGGATGAGGTGTGGATAGGGGAGAAATTCCAATCGAACCCGGAGATAGCTGGTTCTCCTCGAAATAGCTTTAGGGCTAGCCCGTATTAGTTGCGGAGGTAGAGCACTGAATTCCTAAGGGGGCGTCAAAGCTTACTAAGGGATATCAAACTCCGAATGCCGTGTAGATGATGTATGGGAGTCAGACGATCCGAGATAAGTTGGGCAGTCAAAAGGGAAAGAGCCCAGACCTACAGCTAAGGTCCCAAAGTGTGTGTTAAGTGGAAAAGGATGTGGGATTTCAGAGACAACTAGGATGTTGGCTTAGAAGCAGCCACACATTCAAAGAGTGCGTAATAGCTCACTAGTCGAGAGGTCCTGCGCCGAAAATGTCCGGGGCTAAAACACAACACCGAAGCTTAGGAATGTAGAAATACATTGGTAGAGGAGCATTCTTAAAGGAACGAAGCAGTACCGTAAGGAGCTGTGGACTGATAAGAAGAGATGCCGGAATAGCGAGATGGAGGTGGGAATCCTCCAGGCCGAATATCCAAGGTTTCCAGAGTAAAGCTGATCTGCTCTGGGTAAGTCGGGGCCTAAGGTAAGGCTGAGAAGCGTAGCCGATGGACAACAGGTTGAGATTCCTGTACCGCGTATCATCAGAACTGTGGGGACACAGAAGGACAGCACATCCCGGGAATGGAAAGACCGGGGCAAGCAGGGTAGGAGTTAAGCTGGCAAATCCGCAACAATCTGAAGCTGTGATGCGGAGCGAATTTAAGTAGTGAAGTGTGCGATTCCGGCTGTCAAGAAAAGCCGCTATTGTGTGATACGTGCCCGTACCGTAAACCGACACAGGTAGATGAGGAGAGAATCTAAGGCCGGCGGGAGAAGCATTGTTAAGGAACTCGGCAAAATGACCCTGTAACTTCGGGAGAAAGGGTGCCTGGGAAACCAGGCCGCAGAGAATAGGCTCAAGCAACTGTTTAGCAAAAACACAGGTCTATGCAAAACCGTAAGGTGAGGTATATGGGCTGACGCCTGCCGTGCTGGAAGGTTAAGGGGAGGGGTTAGCGCAAGCGAAGCTTTGAACTTAAGCCCCAGTAAACGGCGGCCGTAACTATAACGGTCCTAAGGTAGCGAAATTCCTTGTCGGGTAAGTTCCGACCCGCACGAAAGGCGTAATGATTTGGGCGCTGTCTCAACAATGCACCCGGTGAAATTGAAATACCAGTGAAGATGCTGGTTACCTGCGCCAGGACGGAAAGACCCCATGGGCTTTACTCCAGCGATACTGGGATTCGGTACTGCATGTACAGGATAGGTGGGAGACTGAGAACTATGAACGCCAGTTTGTAGGGAGTCGCTGTTGGGATACCACCCTTGCAGTACTGGATTTCTAACCAGCAGCCGTGATCCGGCTGGGGGACAATGTCAGGTGGGGAGTTTGACTGGGGCGGTCGCCTCCGAAAGGGTATCGGAGGCGCTCAAAGGTTCCCTCATAATGGTTGGAAACCATAAGAAGAGTGCAAAGGCATAAGGGGCTTGACTGCGACACCGACGGGTGGAGCAGGTAGGAAACTAGGACTTAGTGATCCGGTGGTATAAAGTGGGATTGCCATCGCTCAACGGATAAAAGCTACCCTGGGGATAACAGGCTTATCACTCCCAAGAGTTCACATCGACGGAGTGGTTTGGCACCTCGATGTCGGCTCATCGCATCCTGGGGCTGTAGCAGGTCCCAAGGGTTGGGCTGTTCGCCCATTAAAGCGGTACGCGAGCTGGGTTCAGAACGTCGTGAGACAGTTCGGTCCCTATCCGGCGTGGGCGTAAGATATTTGAGAGGAGCTGACCTTAGTACGAGAGCACCGGGATGGACGGGCCGCTGGTGTACCTGTTGGAGTGCCAACTCCATGGCAGGAATAGCCAAGCGGACGGGATAAACGCTGAAGGCATCTAAGCGTGAAGCCCCTCAAGATGAGATATCTCATACGCAAGTAGTAAGACCCCTTGAAGACGACGAGGTAGATAGGTCAGAGGTGGAAGTGTGGTAACACATGGAGCTGACTGATACTAATCGGTCGAGGGCTTGACCAATAAGGTCTGAGAGAGCGGCGGAAGGATTACAGAGGAGACCGTTGAAAGTTTACTTTCATAAGGTCGGATCTGGAAGACTTCAGGCATTGGCGAAGCCAATGACATGAGGAAAATCGAAGATTTTTCGAATGACCGCCGCGGAGTTGGATAACAAAGGTTGTAAAGTATTCGGAAGATCAACAGTTCAATATGTGGTTTTGAAGGTATGTATAGATGTAAGGGAACCGTCGGTTTGTGTCTGATGGTTCCCTTTTTTGTCTTTAAGCATACCAAGTATATCGGACCATGCGCCTGTATACTGGAAATGCTGTCCTCTGTTAAGCCGCAGAGAAGGGGTGTTTCAAAGAGAAAAATACCTGATGTACATTCTCCTGTGCCAGGTAAGATTGGAGGAAAAAATGGAGAAGAAAAAGTTTCAGATGCCCCATACTTATATCATCATTTTTGGGGTTATCCTGGTAGCTGCATTGCTGACCTGTTTCATTCCGTTAGGAAAGTATGATACAAAAGAGATCACCTATACGGTTAATGGATCAGAAAAAACAAGAACCGTTGTTGATCCGGACAGTTTCCAGTATATTCTGGATGAAAACGGCAACAAGGTGACCCAGGCTGCACCGATCTTTGGTACTGAAGATTTTGGCGGCCGCGGCGGTATCGTCAACTATGTATTTGAAGGTATGACTGCAGGAAGCAGGGGCGGCGGAGCCGTAGCCATTATCGCATTTACCCTGGTAGTGGGCGGTGCTTTTGGTATCGTTCTCAGAACCGGTGCTGTTGAAGGTGGTATCATGCGTGTTATCAGCCTGACAAATGGTAAAGAGATCATCCTGATCCCGATCCTGATCACACTGTTCTCCTTAGGCGGTGCTGTATTTGGAATGGGCGAAGAGGCGATCCCATTTGTTATGATCCTGGTTCCTATGTTCATTGCTATGGGATATGATGCAGTTGTAGGTATCATGTGCAGTTACGTGGCAACCCAGATCGGTTTCGGTAGCTCCTGGCAGAATCCATTTGGTCTGGCAGTTGCACAGGGCGTTGCAGGTATCCCTGTTATGTCAGGTGCATGGTTCCGTATTCCGTTATGGATCTTCTTCTACCGGTTTAACCATTGTATTTACCATGCGCTATGCAGTAAAGGTTAAAAGAATCCGACCATGTCTGTTGCATATGAATCTGACCGTGAATACAGAAGATTTTAAAAATAATGAAAACGAAGAAAAGCCATTTACTTTAGGTCACAAACTGGTTCTTTTAGATATCCTTGTATGTATGATCTGGACTGTTTGGGGCGTTGTAAAGATGGATACTATATTCCTGAGATTGCTTCCCAGTTCTTCGTAATGGGTCTGGTTGCCGGTGTGATCGGACTGATCTTCCGTCTGAATGATATGCACTTAAATGATATCCCGGCAGCATTCAATCAGGGTGCAGCTGATCTGTTAGGTGCAGCAATGTGCGTAGGTATGGCACAGGGTATCATCATTATCTTAGGTGGAACCGATGCTTCCTCCGGAACTGTATTAAACACCATTCTCCACAGCCTTAGCGGTGCAATGCAGAACTTCCGCCAGTAGTTTCCGCATGGCTTATGTACGTATTCCAGTCCGTATTCAACTTCTTCGTTGTATCCGGTTCCGGACAGGCAGCACTTACCATGCCGATCATGGCACCTTTGGCGGATCTGGTAGGCGTAGAGCGTCAGGTAGCTGTTCTTGCATTCCAGCTTGGTGATGCATTTACAAACTTTATCGTACCTACTTCCGGCTGTCTGTTAGGCGCATTGGCTGCAGCAAAACTGGAGTGGGGAGTTGGGCAAAGTTCCAGATCAAGTTCCAGGCAGTCCTGGTTGTATTTGCTTCCCTGGCAGTGGTCCTTGGCGTTGTCATCGGACTGTCATAATGTTACAGTTCAACTGTAACGTCATAATTGCCATAACAAAAGCTTAACTTGCTTATCCATTTTACTGAGATTATAATATTCCTTAAACGTCCGCAAAAGGCGGAAACGTGAAAGGAGTGCAGCAAAATGGAGTTGATGATCATTATTGTTCAGGAACAGGATTATCCAAAGCTTTCAAGTACTTTTATCCACAATCGTGTGATGGCAACGAAGTTTAGTACAGAGGGACTGTATCTGAATAAGAAAAATATCACATTGATGGTATGCATTGAAAAAGAGCGGGAAGAGGAGATCCTGGATTATATCCGCCAGAGCTGTACAGAACGAATGGAAGAACGTCAGGTTTGCGAATATAATGGAATGACTATGGTAGATGTTACCAAAGGCGTAAAGGTAGGCGGCGCCATTGTATTTTTCCTGGATGTTGACCGGATGATGAAGTATTAAATTATAAATAGTGAAAGAGAGATCCACCTTGCGAGGCTGTTGCAGGGTGGATTTTTTTGGCCCGCTTGTTTTTCTCCTGCACTCATTATATAATGTTACCAAAAGGTTGTAAAAACAACGAAAAGCGAAAGACTGCGAGGAAAAGACACATGGAAGAAGCATTAAGTTGTATTGGGAAGATGCCTATATTTAGTGGGATCAGGGAAGAAGAGCTGTATACACTGATCAAATGCTGTGACGGACAGATGGCAGTATTTGAAAAAGACCAGTGGATCTTTCAGGCAGGAGAAGAACTGGGATATATCATGGTTGTTTTAAAGGGACGCCTGGCGATCATTCAGGAAGATTTATGGCATCAGCAAAAAGAGACGATCCATATTATGCCGGGAGAGATATTCGGTGAAAATTACGCCAGCGCAGGCAGTAAAATATTGCCTGTAGGTATTAAAGCAGCAGAAAACAGCGAAGTCCTGTTTTTAGATTATGAACGTTCCCTTACTTTCTGCACGATGGCATGCCCGTTTCACAGCATGATGGTCCATAATCTGATCAGGATCATGAGTGCAAACAAAGGCCGTGCAGAAGAAAAATTGGAACATATATCCCAGAAGACTACCAGGGATAAACTGCGTTCCTATTTATCACGCAAAGCTTTACAGGAAGGCAGCTACAGCTTTGATATACCCTATAACCGTCAGGAACTGGCTGACTATTTAGGCGTAGACCGCAGCGCCATGTCCAGTGAACTGGGAAAAATGAAAGCAGAAGGGATCCTGGAATTTAAGAAAAATCATTTTATATTAAATAAATTAAAACTTCGACACCTAAAAGGGCCCCGGAGCGATTGATCATTCAGATCTCGCTACAAAATAGTGCTTTATCTATTCAACCTCTGGATGAAGTGCATTACGCAGATATTCCGGCAATCTTGCCTCAAAATCAACAGTAAAAGCAGTCAGTTGTTTATCGCTGAGCTTTAAGATTTCTGAAGGCTTGCCATTAAGGCATCCATCAAGATGCAAAGTGACCTGCGGAAAGTAATGTCTGCCATTTCATCAATGAGAAAGAAGAATAACTCACCAAGAGTTCTCTGATCTTCGTTTTGGCGCTGTTCCATTGCAAGCAACATATATCTAGTAAATACAATGGCCACATGGGCTGTCAACGCATCATAAGATAAGCTATGGCATTCTCCAATCAGGTTCAGCATGGATTTGCAGGTCTTGAAGAAAACCTCAATCTGCCAACGTTTTCCATAAACACGGATGATTTCTTCCTCAGAAAGAGTCGTATCCGTACAGATAAAAGCAAGCCAATCCTTGCGGTTCGATTTGTTCCTTACGCATACGATTTTCGCCGGAATTGGAGTTTCTTTTCCTACCATAACATCAACAGACAGCAGATATTTTGATCTGCCATGGCGCTTTTTGTTCTTGGAATAGATTTCTTTGATACTCAGCTGTTTACCACCGTATGAGTATTTAATCCGGCTGCTCTTCTTGATCATAGCAATCACATCCATGCCTTTTGAATGGATGGCTGTGATCTGCACCGGGTTTGAAAACCAGGAATCAAACAGAACATAGTCAGCATTCAGTCCCACGCTGAGGGCAGTGTCCAGCAAAGCCATCATTGCTTCTGGAGCTTTTGTCTGAGCAAGCTTGCGTCTTTTCCTGCAAGGGTTCTGTTATCAAAGTCCTTTACAGGACCGATGATATTTGTAGTTTTGCAGATGCCAGCAGACAGCTGTTTACAGGAATCAATGTATTTCCATCACTCCAGCTTAAAGTAAGCATTCGGAATCCTTTTTTGAAACGCATATCCGTGTGGTCAAAAACTTTTGATCCCAGTTCTGTTTTCTTGCAGCTGGTGCGGTTAAAAGACTGTCATCAATGATGAAGACATTTTTCTGCTGTCATTCGTCAGACCTTTGATGTCGTGATTTACGATATCTGCAGCAAGAAGAGAAGTGAAACGGAGCCAGTTTGTCTTTGCAGAATTAAGGAAACGGTAGAACGTGTTCTTGGAAAATGCTTCCTTAAAAGTAGGTCTGTTGCTGCATATACATACTTCTTCCGACAAAATGTTACTGAGTTTGTAACGAAACAGAGAAACCGGAGAAACGCCTTTTCTTTCATGCCATTACATCTGGCAAGAAGCTTGCCGACATGGTGTTTAGAAAAATCTCTGAACGCAGTCAATTAGGGCTTTTCATCAGAATGGTTTTGTGGTATACTGGACATGGCATAAATCTCCTTTGTAAAGATGGTTTCTAGTCAATTCCATTATACCAAACGGAACAGGTTTATGCCTTTTATTGGCTGAAATATTGAATTTTCAAGGTTCAACACACCACATCGGTGTGGGAAGTTTTAGTAAATAAATTAAAATAAGATCGATGCATAAAAATACCCCGGAGCGATTGGATCATTCAGATCTCGCTACGGGGTATTGATTTTCATATTCAGATCAATTCAGACCAACTGTATGGCATTTGCCTGACAGTAAAATTACTTCTGATTATTCTCTTTCTTCAGCTCAGCTAACTTCATAGCGCGAACCTTTAATGGAAGTCCGAACAGAGTGATGAAGCCGTCTGCATCGTGGTGGTCGTAAAGGTCACCAGTTGTAAAGGATGCCAAGGACTCGCTGTATAAGGAGTATGGAGAAGTGGTTCCGGCCTTGATGATGTTGCCCTTGTAAAGTTTGAACTTAACTTCACCGGTTACATATTCCTGGGTGGACTCTACGAATGCTTTTACAGCGTCGCAAAGTGGGGTGAACCATTTTCCTTCGTAAACGATCTGAGCCAGCTTGTTGCCCATATCCTTCTTAACTTCCATAGTAGCGCGGTCAAGAACCAGCTCTTCCAGCTGTCTGTGAGCTGCCATTAAGATAGTTCCGCCTGGAGTCTCATAAACGCCACGGGACTTCATACCTACTACACGGTTCTCAACGATATCTACAATACCGATACCATGCTTTCCGCCCAGCTCATTTAACTTGCGGATGATATCAGAAACTTTCATCTTAACGCCGTTTACGCTGGTAGGAACACCTTTTTCAAATGTCATGGTAACATATTCATCTTCATCTGGTGCCTGCTCCGGGGTAACGCCCATAACCAGCATGTTGGAGAAGTTTGGCTCTAAGGATGGATCTTCCAGTTCCAGACCTTCGTGGCTTACGTGCCAGATGTTGCTGTCACGGCTGTAGCTGTGGCTGTGGTCAAATGGAAGATCAATGCCATGCTTTGCAGTATTCGATCTCATCTTCACGGGACTGCATTGTCCATACATCTGTCATACGCCATGGAGCGATGATCTTGATGTCCGGAGCCAGTGCTTTGATAGCCAGCTCGAAACGGATCTGGTCATTTCCTTTACCGGTAGCACCGTGGCAGATGGCAACAGCGCCTTCTTTACGTGCGATCTCAACCAGTCTCTTTGCGATTGCAGGACGAGCCATGGAAGTACCTAATAAGTATTCATTTTCGTAAACTGCATTTGCCTTTACACATGGCATAATGTAGTTGTCGCAGAAATCATCTACTAAATCTTCAATATATAATTTAGAAGCTCCGGACAGTTTTGCTCTTTCTTCCAGTCCCTCTAATTCTTTTCCCTGTCCACAGTCGATACAGCAGCAAACAACATCATAGTTGAAATGTTCCTTTAACCACGGAATGATAGCGGTGGTATCCAGACCGCCTGAATATGCTAAAACTACTTTCTCTTTCATCAGTACATCCTCCTGAAAATTGCTTTGATATTTGTTTTGATCATGTTTTAATCACTAAGCTTTCATAAATATACAACATAATACAGGAAAATGCAAGCCTTAAAATAGAAAATTCAAAAAAGTATTGCATATTATGCACTGCAGATGTATAATTATGAAATCTTATACAGATAAAAACCGAGAAACCTTATAGAAACCCACTTTTCAATTAAAGAAAAAGTAACTATAATAAGGTCGCAGGTTTTAATGCTGTGATTTATAAAAATGATTAAATATGAAAATATATACAGAGGAGAGCAAGGATATGATAAAAGCAGGTATTATCGGATCTACAGGTTATGCAGGCGGAGAACTGGCAAGACTGCTGCTGCAGAGAGATGACGTAGAGATCAAATGGTATGGTTCCAGAAGTTACATCGATCAGAAATATGCTTCCATTTACCAGAATATGTTCAAGATCGTAGATGACAAATGTATGGATGATAATATGAAGGAACTGGCTGATCAGGTAGATGTAATATTTACGGCAACTCCTCAGGGACTCTGCTCCACACTGGTAAACGAAGAAATCCTTTCTAAAGTAAAAATCATCGACTTAAGTGCTGATTTCCGTATTAAAGATGTAGCAGTTTATGAAAAATGGTACAAACTGACCCACGGATCACCGGAATATATTAAGGAAGCTGTATATGGACTTCCGGAAGTAAACAGAGATAAAATTAAGAATGCAAGGATCATTGCAAATCCGGGATGCTTCCCAACCTGCTCCTTCTTATCTACTTATCCTTTAGTAAAAGAAGGTCTCATTGATCCAAACACCATTATCATTGATGCAAAATCCGGTACCTCCGGCGCAGGCAGAAGTGCGAAAGTAGACAGCCTTTTCTGCGAGGTCAATGAAAATATCAAGGCATACGGCGTAGCTTCCCACAGACATACACCGGAGATCGAAGAGCAGCTGTCCTATGCAGCAGGAAAGCCGGTTGTGATCAGCTTCACCCCTCATCTGGTTCCAATGAACAGAGGTATCCTGGTAACTGCTTATGCTTCCCTTACAAAGAAGTGACCTGGGAAGAGGTAAGAGCCGCTTACGACAAGTATTATAAGGATGAATATTTTGTACGTGTTCTGGACAAGGACGTAGTTCCTCAGACACGCTGGGTAGAAGGAAGCAACTTTGCAGATGTAAACTTCAAGATCGACCCAAGAACCAACCGCATCGTTATGATGGGCGCAATTGACAATATGGTAAAAGGTGCTGCAGGACAGGCCATCCAGAACATGAACTTACTGTTCGGTCTTCCAGAGAATACAGGATTAAAGCAGATCCCGATGTTCCCATAAGATAAGCAGCCGGAAAGGAATAAAAATGGCAGGGACAATGGATATCCTGGTTCGGGAAATGACCATGGAAGATTACGATCAGGTATATAAATTATGGACGAAGATATCAGGCTTCCGTATCCGGAGCATTGATGATTCAAGAGAAGGTGGAACGCTTCTTAAAGCGAAATCCAACCACCAGCGTAGTGGCAGTCCAGAACGGGCATATCGTTGGAAATATTCTCTGCGGACATGACGGACGTACCGGCTGTTTCTATCATGTATGTGTGGAAGACGGCTACCGTCATCATGGAATTGGCTACAAAATGGTACGTGCAGCCATCAAGGCCATGCAGAAAGAGGGAGTGAGCAAGATCTCCCTGGTGGCCTTTAAAGACAACCACATTGGAAATGCGTTCTGGCAGGGCATCGGCTGGACAGAGCGTGAAGATTTTAACAGTTATGAGTTTATTTTAAATGAAGAAAATATAATTCGGTTTGTGAAGTAAAGTGGCGCAGAGAAAACAAACAGTTGCGAAGAAAAGAGGAATAATATTATGAACGAAAAGATAAAAGTGATCGAAGGCGGCGTTACCGCAGCCAAAGGCTTTATGGCAGCATCTACAGCAGCAGGCATTAAATACAAAACCGTCAGGACATGGCGATGATCTACAGTAAAGAACCTTGTAAAAGTGCAGGAACCTTTACCACCAACCTGGTAAAAGCAGCTCCTGTAAAATGGGACAAGAACCAGGTGACAAGCGGCGCTGACGCACAGGCAGTGATCATTAACGCAGGTATTGCAAATGCATAAATTTGTTGAAGAAGGAATGGGCTACTGCGCACAGACGGCAAAGGCTGCAGCAGAAACCTTAGGCGTGGCAGAAGACGGCGTTTTAGTTGCTTCTACCGGTGTCATCGGTATGCAGCTTCCAATCGACAAGATCGCAGCAGGTGTAAAGGCTATGGCGCCGCTGCTTGGTGACAGCCTGGAGAAAGGCACCGAGGCTTCAAGGCTATTATGACTACCGATACAAAGAACAAGCAGGTAGCAGTACAGATCGACATGAACGGAACCACCGTTACTATTGGCGGTATGCAAAGGTTCCGGCATGATCCATCCAAATATGTGTACCATGTTAAGCTTTGTTACTACGGACGCAGCCATCAGCAAAGAACTGCTTCAGGAAGCATTAAGCGAAGACATTAAAGATACCTACAATATGATTTCTGTAGATGGTGATACTTCCACCAATGATACCGTTCTCCTTCTGGCAAATGGCCTTGCAGGAAACAAGGAAATTACAGAGAAAATGAAGATTACGCATTATTCTGCGAAGCATTAAACTACATCAACGAAACTCTGGCTAAGAAAATGGCCGGTGACGGAGAAGGCTGCACCGCTTTATTTGAAGTAAAGATCGTAGGCGCAGAAACGAAGGATCAGGCGAAAGTTTTAGCAAAATCTGTTATCACATCCAGCCTGACAAAGGCAGCTATTTTCGGACATGACGCAAACTGGGGCCGTATCCTTTGCGCAATGGGCTACTGGGGCACAGTTTGATCCGGAAAGGTAGATCTGTTCTTTGAAAGCGCAGCTGGACATATGCAGATCATCAAAGACGGCGTTGCAGTGGACTACAGCGAAGAAGAGGCAACCAAGATCCTTTCTGAGCCGGAAGTTACCGCCATTGCAGACATTAAAATGGGTGATGCCCAGGCAACTGCATGGGCTGCGACCTGACCTTTGATTATGTAAAGATCAATGCAGATTACCGTTCATAAACAGTTTTGATATAAAAACACAATAAAAGCATCCCGAAATGTACCCCATGAACATTTGACGTACACAAAACATACAGGAGGAACCAAACATGAACCTTGAACCAATGCAAAAGCAGCGGTGCTCATTGAGGCACTGCCATACATACAGCGTTTTAACCGAAAGATCGTCGTTGTAAAATACGGCGGCAGCGCCATGGTAGACGAAGAATTAAAGAAAAAGTCATCCAGGACGTAGTACTGTTGAAATTAGTAGGATTTAAACCGATCATCGTACACGGCGGCGGCAAGGAGATCAGCCGCTGGTGGAAAAGTAGGCATGGAGCCACATTTTGTCAATGGTCTTCGTTAACCGATGAGCCAACCATGGAAATTGCAGAAATGGTATTAAATAAAGTCAATAAGAGCCTGGTACAGCTGGTAAATGAGCTGGGCATCAAGGCAGTAGGCATCAGCGGCAAAGACGGCATGATGTTAAAATGCCACAAGAAGCTTTCCAAGGAGGAGATATCGGCTTTGTAGGGGAAGTAGATGAGGTAGATCCTCAGGTCATCTATGATCTGTTAGAGAAAGATTTCCTTCCGATCATCTGCCCAATTGGATATGACGAGAATTTCTTAAGCTATAACATTAACGCAGATGATGCAGCCTGTGCCATTGCAAGAGCTGTAAAAGCAGAAAAGCTGGCTTTCTTAACAGACGTAGAAGGTGTATACAAGGATTTTGAGGACAAGAGTTCCCTTATCTCTGAAATGACCGTAGAAGAGGCTCAGGCCTTTGTAGACAGCGGAAGCTTAGGCGGCGGCATGCTTCCAAAGCTGCAGAACTGTATTGATGCCATTGAAAATGGTGTTTCCAGAGTACATATCTTAGACGGACGTATTCCACACTGCCTGCTTCTGGAGATCTTTACAGATAAAGGTATTGGTACTGCTATTTATAATTCAAAGGAAGATGTGAGGTATTATCATGGCTGATGAGAAAATGATCGATCGGGCAGAACATGTCCTGTATAAAACATATAACCGGTTTCCTGTAGTATTTGACCATGGAAAAGGCATAACCTTGTGGGATACAGAAGGAAATGAATACCTGGATTTTGGTGCAGGTATTGCAGTTATGGGACTGGGATACTGTGATGAAGAGTATACAAATGCAGTAAAGGCCCAGATGGATAAGCTGACCCATATCTCCAATCTGTTTTATAACCAGCCTTCTATCAGTGCGGGCGAAAAGCTGTTAAAGGTATCCGGAATGGATAAGGTATTCTTTACCAACAGCGGTACAGAGGCTATTGAAGGCGCATTAAAGATCGCAAAGAGATATCATTATAATAAACTTCATGAGACAATGGGAGACGGCTGCGATGGCTGTGAGGAAAAGAAGTGGACATGACTGGTGAGATCATTGCCATGAACCATTCCTTCCACGGAAGAAGTATAGGTGCTTTGTCTGTAACTGGAAATGCACATTACAGAACTCCGTTTAATCCACTGCTTCCAGGTGTACGTTTTGCCAACTTTAATGATCTGGACAGCGTAAAGGCACAGATTACAGACAAGACCTGCGCTATCATTATGGAGACTATCCAGGGCGAAGGCGGAATTTATCCTGCAACAGAAGAATTCTTAAAGGGCGTGCGCGCTCTCTGCGATGAACATGATCTGCTGCTTATTTTAGATGAGATCCAGTGTGGTATGGGACGTTCCGGAGAAATGTTTGCATGGCAGAAATACGGCGTAAAACCAGATGTAATGACCGTTGCAAAGGCTTTGGGAAATGGTGTTCCGATCGGTGCATTCTTAGCCTGCGGTAAGGCAGCTACTGCTATGGTCCCAGGTGACCATGGAACTACCTATGGCGGAAATCCACTGGTAACAGCTGCAGCAGACGCAGTTTTAGATATCTTTGAAAACGCCACATTGCAGACCATGTAAAGGAAGTTGGCGCTTATCTGTATGAAAAGCTGGAAGGCTTAAAGGATAAGTATGATGTGGTAAAGACCACCGTGGTGTTGGCCTGATCCAGGGTCTGGAATTTACAGTTCCTGTAGGTCCGATCGTGTCCAAGGCATTATTAGAGCAGAAGCTGGTGCTCATCAGTGCAGGCGCCAATATTATCCGTTTCGTTCCGCCGCTGATCATTGAAAAGAGCGATGTAGACGAAATGGTTAAGAGACTGGAAGCTGTGATCAAAGAAATGTAGTGAAAAGTTCTCATAACGAACGCAAAGAGTCCGGTAGTTGAGAAAAGTGGCAAAATGCACGAATAATGAACTACATAGTTCAGAAAATACGACAAAATAACAAAAATACAGTTTTTCCCCTCCTGATTTCTGGTAGACTTAAGTCAACAGAAAAGACAGGAGGGTTTTATTATGAAGAAAAACTTGCATTGTTACTGGCTTGTACCATGGCGTTAGGCCTGACAGCATGTGGCGGTTCCAAACCTGCAGCAGCTCCGGAGACAACTGCAGCAGCAACCGAAGCAGCCGCAGAAAGCAGCGAAGAGAGCAAAGCTGATGAGAAGACAGAAGCAGCGGGGATATGGATGCTCTGATCGAAGCAGCTAAGGCTGAGGGCGAATTAACTGTATATGGTTCCTGCGAAGAGGAATACTTATCAGCAGCCTGCCAGAACTTTGAAAAACTCTACGGAATTAAGACAAAATACCAGAGACTTTCTACTTCAGAAGTTTACACCAAGGTTTCTGAAGAAGCTGGAAAGCCTTCAGCAGATGTATGGTTCGGCGGAACCATGGATCCTTACAACGAAGCAGTTGCAGCTGGTCTGCTGGAACCATATGACGCGATCAACGCTGTAAATCTGATCGGTGATGAGTACAAAGATCCTACCAACTGCTGGTATGGTATCTACAAAGGCATCCTGGGCTTCATGGTCAATACAGAAGAGCTGGAGCGTTTAGGTCTGGAAGCACCTAAGACATGGGATGATCTGACCAAGGAAGAGTACAAGGGCCTGATCATGATGTCCAACCCGAATACCGCTGGTACTGCTAAACTGATCATCAACACCATGATCCAGATGAAGGGCCATGACGAAGCTATGGAATACTTCAAGGCTCTGGACAAGAACATTGCCCAGTACACCAAGTCCGGTTCCGGTCCTTCCAAGATGGTTGGCCCTGGCGAGTGTGTAATCGCTATTGGTTTCTTACATGATGGTATTTATCAGATCCTTCAGGGATATGACAACATCCAGCTGATCGTTCCAGAAGACGGAACATCCTTCGAAGTTGGTGCAACCGCTATCTTAAAGGGCGCTTCTCATCCAAATGCAGCAAAACTGTGGATCGAGTATGCATTATCTCCTGACTGTGTAGACCATGCAAAGAGAATGGTTCTTATCAGTTCCTGGTATTAAAGAACGCAACTCAGCCAGAAGAAGCTGAAAAGTTCGGTCTGGATATGACCAATACCATTGACTATGACTTTGAAGATGCAAAGAGAACAGTGCTAAGTATGTAGAAGACTTCTTCGAAGCATTAGGAAGCACATCTGAAGGCGCTGACTCCAGCCGTTTCTTAACTGAGTAATCAGAATAATAGACGGACTGCAAAAGTCATTCTTAAAAGAAAGTAAAGCTTATATAAAGTAAGCTAAGCAGAAAATGCTGCGTAATGGAATAAACATTGCGCAGCATTTTCAAATCAAAGACAGAATTGGTTGTAAAATTCATAGTAAATTATAAAGGGGTCTCGCAATGGCCGGAAAACAAAGTGCACAGCTGGAACGGAAGAAATTTTTGCTGACCCGATCATGGTCTCAATGATTGTTGTCCTTCTGGTTTTCTGGCGCTGTTTATTCTGTATCCGCTGTTAATGCTGTTAGTAGACAGCTTTTATGCAGAGGAACCATTACACTGGATGTATTTAAGCGTGTTTTAAATCTGGAACGTTTCCGCAATGCGTTTAAAACACACTGACACTTGGATTTATCGTAGGTTTTGCTTCTACAGCCATTGGTTTATTATTTGCTTATGTAGAAGTATATGTTAAATTGAAAACAAAGATACTGGAAAAGTTATTTGGTCTGGTATCTATGCTTCCTGTTGTATCTCCGCCATTCGTACTGTCTCTGTCCATGATCATGCTGTTCGGACGAAGCGGTATCATTACCCGTTCCCTTTTAGGTATCTACGACTCTAATATTTACGGACTGTTAGGTATCTCCGTTGTTCAGACACTTACATTCTTCCCTGTATGCTATCTGATGTTAAAGGGACTGTTAAAGAACATTGACCCGTCACTGGAAGAAGCGACCAGAGATATGGGAGCTACCCGTTGGAAAGTATTCACAAGCGTAACTTTCCCACTTCTGCTTCCAGGTCTTGGAAATGCATTCCTGGTAACCTTTATTGAGTCTGTAGCAGACTTTGCAAACCAATGCTGATCGGTGGTTCCTACGATACTCTGGCAACTACCATTTATCTGCAGGTAACAGGTGCTTACGACTCCACCGGTGCAGCAGCCATGTCTGTGGTCCTGCTTTCACTGACTGTTATTCTGTTCCTGATCCAGAAATATTACCTGGAGAAGAAAACAGCCGCTACTCTTACTGGTAAAGCTTCCCGTATGAGAATGCTTATCGAAGATAAGAGCGTAACCGTTCCGCTGACTATTTTCTGCGGCGTGGTAGCAGCTTTCGTACTTTGATGTACATCATGGTTCCTTTCGGCGCACTGTTCACCCTTTGGGGCAGAGATTACAGCTTAAGCCTTAAATGGTTCCAGTACATGTTTAAGACCAGCGGACTGAAGGCATTTAAAGACTCCTTCGTACTGTCCCTGATCGCAGCTCCTCTTACTGCGTTCTTATCCATGGTCATTTCCTACCTGGTTGTTAAGAAGCGCTTTAAAGGAAGAAACTTCATTGAATTCGTATCTATGTTGGCAATGGCTGTACCTGGTACGGTTCTTGGTATCGGATATATCCGTGGTTATGCAAATGGTCTGTTCGAAGCGGCTTTATGAGCGGCCTTTATGGAACCGGTGCTATCCTGATCATTGTATTTATCGTTCGAAGCCTTCCTATACACGAAGCGGTATCTCCGCTCTGCGCCAGATCGATAAATCCATTGAAGAGTCTGCCTACGACATGGGTGCAAACTCAGCAAGAGTATTTATGACTGTTACATTACCCTTATTAAGGATTCCTTCTTCAGCGGCCTGGTAACTGCGTTTGTCCGCAGTATTACCGCTATTTCAGCCATCATCCTGTTAGTAACTCCTGACTTCCTGCTGATCACCTGTCAGATCAACGAGCAGGCAGAAAAGGAAACTACGGTGTTGCCTGCGCTTATGCAACCGTACTGATCATCATTACCTACGGTGCAGTGCTGATCATGAACACGCTGATGAAATTCTTCGGAGTCAGCAGAAAAATCAAAACGGAGGAATAGGTTATGGAAAAGCAGAAAAAAGGTGTTCGTCTGGAACATATTTCCAAAATATATAATGATCCTAAAACAGGAAAAGAGTTTTATGCAGTCCAGGATACCACACTGGATATTGAACCAGGTACATTTGTTACCTTACTGGGACCTTCCGGCTGCGGAAAAACGACTACACTGCGTATGATCGCAGGTTTTGAAAGCCCCGATGAAGGCGAGATCTACTTAGGTGATGAGGCCATCAACAGCCTGACACCAAATAAACGTGATACTGCAATGGTATTCCAGAGCTACGCTCTGCTGCCACATTACAATGTATTTGACAACGTAGCTTATGGCTTAAAGATCCGCAAGGTGCCAAAGGAAGAGATCAGAGAGAGAGTTTTAAACATTCTGAAACTGGTAGAAATGGACGGAATGGAGTCCCGTATGACCAACCAGCTTTCCGGTGGACAGCAGCAGCGAGTTGCTCTGGCCCGCGCCCTGGTCATCGAACCAAGTGTTTTGCTTTTTGATGAGCCTTTAAGTAACCTGGATGCAAAGCTGCGTGTGACCATGCGTACTGAGATCCGTAAGATCCAGCAGAAGGTGGGAATTACTGCTATCTACGTAACCCATGACCAGTCAGAGGCAATGAGTATTTCTGATAAGATCATTATTATGAGCAAGGGTAAAGTAGAGCAGATCGGTACTCCAAGAGAGATCTACTATCATCCAAAGAGCCGTTTCGTAGCAGACTTTATTGGTGAAGCCAACTTCTTAAAGGCAAAAGTTAAGTCTGTGAATGGAGAAAAGGCTGTGATCGATGTAATCGGTGAAGAGATCGAAGTCAACAACTATGGTGAGAAGGCTGCCGGTGAGGAAGCAAGCCTGGTTCTCCGTCCGGAAGCAGTTGTTCTTTCTGAAAAAGGACTTCTGGAAGGAACTGTTACACTGTCAACCTTCATGGGTTCCTATCAGTATTACCAGGTAATGGTAGGTGATATGGAGATCCAGATCACAGACTACAATCCTGTAAACCGCCGGATCTATGAAGTAGGTGAAAAGGCATATCTGGACTTTGATCCTCATGGTGTTTATATCCTGTAAAATAGTAATCTAGCGACTTATAAAAGCGTATCCTGAGAAAATATAAACTTTGGATACGCTTTTTTATTGCCACCCCGAATTGCTATGTATCTAAAAACATGATAAACCTGATATATATTTTCTGAAATCTGATAAATATTAAAACAGATGGTTTTTCTGTATAATAAGAACTATCAAAGAAATCAGAAATATTAATAAATGTCCTCTCGAAGTCTTTACTGCACCTGCCTTTGTGGCCGATTTTCCGCCAGTCGCACCCGAATTTCATCAACGTACGCACCGCGTACGCCTCAGAAATTTGGGCACAACTGACAAAAAATCTTCTCACAAAATCAGGCACAGAAAGATTCCGAGAGAACATAGTAAGAAGGAGGAAATAAAGTATGTTGAAAAAGTCATTGGCAATAGGGCTGAGCGTGGTTATGGCGGCAGAGGTACTTACCGGTTGTTCCGGCGGCTCTGGCACAACAGAGACCAAGGCAGCTGATACTGGAAAAACAGAAGCAGCAAGCGAGGCAGCAACAGAAGGCGGTTCAGGAGAAGAAAAGACTCTTACTGTGTTCCACTATATGGGACAGTCCGTGAAACAGCAGGGTCTTGAAAAACTGGAAGAAGAATTTAAGAAAACACATCCAAACATTACCTTTGAAAATATCTTCTATAATCAGGGAACCGATTACTTCCCACAGTTATCCACAGCTTTGGCATCTGGAGAACAGCCTGATATTATCATGGGTAACCCGGCTACCTATCCGGATCTGATCGAAAACGGATATGCAATGGATCTGACGGATAATGATGTGATCAAGAATTTAAATGTTTCCCCGGAAGATCTAAATGATGCTTCCGCAAACGGAAAAGTATATGCAGTACCTATTGACTTTAAGGCATCCGGCTTTTTCTACAATGTAAAGATGTTTAAGGAAAATGGTTTGGAAGTTCCAAAGACCCTTACAGAATTTGACCAGTTAGTTGAAACATTACACAGCAAAGGCATTGATCCATTTATCGACCTGTACGGAGAAGGTTCTACCGGTGATATTGAAACAAGAGGTATCATTGTTCCAAGAGCTGTAGCTGCCGGTGATCTGGATCTGTATGAGAAGCTGATGAGCGGTGAAAAGAAGCTGACGGATTACGATTACATGGATGAAGCATTAAGCGTATGGGATAAGAGAATGACTTATCCACGTATGGATGCAATGGCAAACAACCAGGATAAAGCTCTGGAGCTGTTCGTAACCGGACAGGGGGCAATGATCTTTACCGGAAACTGGAATATTGGTGAAATGCTTGCTAAATCCGAAGGAACTGATTTTGAATTTGATTTCTTCCTGCCTCCGATCGACGATGAAGGAAGCGCAAAGCTGTGTACAATGGTAGACCAGTCCTTTATGGTGAATCCAAATTCTGATTGTGCAGAAGAGGCTGTTGAATTTTTAGAGTATTGGGTAACAGATGGTGCTTTAACGTGGTCTGAAACAACCATGATGCCTCTGATCACCGGTGAGTCTTCTGATAAGCTTCTTCCGGTGGTTAAATCCATGGCAGAATTGAAGGCAAACAGCTCTATTTCCCAGGGAATCTTTACAAAACCATTTAACACAGAATTTGTAAATGCATGGAGAAAAGGACTTATCTCTTATGCAGAGAGCGTATGCACAGGCAAGCCGATGACTCACGAAGAGTGTCTGAACAATATTCAGTCCCTGTTTGATGATATTATCGCAACAAGCAAATAAGTAAAATAAGCAGAAAATAATAAGTGTAGATGCTAAACAGGGGCTGCTGCAGGATCTTAGGAGATCGTATTGCAGCGGCCTCTGTTCAGAAGAAAGGAAATCTTACATGGATAAAATAGAGAGAGTGACAAGGGCATTTAAAGGGGAAGAGGTGGATCATATTCCGGTGTGTTTGTGGAAACACATTCCGCCTACTTTATGGAAAGATGAGTTGTTTATCAAGGCGCAGATGGATTTTTACAAGGAAACAGATGTTGATTTTATCAAACTTTCCGCAGATAAATATTTCTGCTGGCCGGCACCTGTGTTAAAAGATATCCAGTCTGCAAAACAGCTTTATGATATAAAGCCGTTGGGAGCCCATCATCCACACATCAGAGGCCAGATCAACCGTACAAAGAAGATCATGGAAGAGATCAATGGTGAGTGCCTGGCATTTTATCTGATCTTCTGCCCGTTATCTTATTTACGTCTGGAGATCGGATATCCGAAAATGATGCAGTTTATGGAAGAAGATCCGGAAGCTGTATTATATGCGGAAAATGTGATTGCCCAGGATGTAAAGGTCCTTGTAAAAGGGATCATAGAAGAGGCAAAGGTTGCAGGTATCTTCTACAGCGTACAGAATGCAGAAGAAAACCGCTTTACATATGAGACATACAGAAAATACATCACTCCGCCGGAGAAAGAAGTTTTAGATTATGCCAATACATTAAGTGATATGAACGTGCTCCACTGCTGTGGATGGGAAGGTATTCCAAACCGCTTAGAGGACTGGGCGGACTATAAGACAGCAGTAGTAAGCTGGGCAAGATATATTGAAGGTCTGGATGTAAAAGAAGCAAAAGAAAAATTCGGACGGACTGTATGGGGCGGCTTTGACAACCGGCCGGGAAGTCTGATCTACACAGGAACAAAAGAAGAAATCGAGGCAGAAGTAAAACGTCTGGTTGAGGCAAGCGGCAAGAGAGGCTATATTATCGGACCGGACTGCAGCATCCATGATGAACTTCCGGAAGAACGCATTAAATGGATCGTAGACGCAGCAAGAAAGCTCTGATAAGTTCTTAAAAAGTATAGATATAAAAAGGAGAATTTTATGTATTACGTTGATGAATATAAGGCAGACAGAAAAAGATATGAGACCATGCAGTACAATCGCTGCGGCAAAAGCGGACTGAAGCTTCCGGCAGTATCTTTAGGACTGTGGCACAATTTCGGTTCCAAAGATAACTATGACATGATGAAGAACCTTTGCTTTACAGCTTTTGACAATGGTATTACTCATTTTGACCTGGCAAATAACTATGGCCCAATCTACGGATCTGCAGAGGAAAACTTTGGACGGATCATGCGTGATTTTTTACGTCCATACAGAAATGAACTGATCATCAGTACAAAAGCCGGATATGACATGTGGGATGGCCCTTACGGAAACTGGGGTTCCAGAAAATATCTCATTGCCAGCCTGGATGAGTCTTTAAAGAGAATGCAATTAGACTATGTGGATATTTTCTACCATCACAGAATGGACCCGGAGACACCATTAGAGGAAACGATCCTGGCTTTAGATCAGATCGTCCGCTCCGGAAAAGCATTGTATGCAGGAATTTCCAATTATGACGGGGAACATGCAAAGAAGGCATTAGAGATCGCAAAAGAGATCCACCTGCCGCTGATCATCAATCAGAACCGTTACAACATTTTTGATCGTACAGTGGAGAAAAATGGCTTAAAAGATTATGCACGTGAGTCAGGAATGGGTCTGATCTGCTTTAGTCCTCTGGCACAGGGAATGTTATCAGAAAAATACATTAACGGTATCCCAGCTGACAGCCGTGTGGCAAGAGACGGAAGATTTCTCCATGCATCAGACATTACTCCGGAAAAGATCGAAAAGATTAAGAAGCTGGATGCTCTTGCAAAAGAAAGAGGACAGAGCCTTCCACAGATGGCACTTTCCTGGCTGTTAAAAGACAGTGATGTTACTAGTGTACTTATCGGTGCGTCTAAGCCGGAGCAGATATTAAGTAATATTGGAATTGTGGGACATACAACATTTGCAAAGAAGAACTGGATCTGATCGACCAGATCTCCAAAGAGCAGTAAGTGATCAAGCAGGAATAAAAGAGAGGCGGGGAAAAGATAATGAAACAGAAAGATCGGTGAAGAAGTTGCGAACTCATGTAGGGAATTTCTTATTTCTTTTCCCGCCATGTTGTTGTACTGTTTTGTAGTGATCGTTCCATTTATACAGGGTATTCCTTATTCATTTACAAACCGTGCCAGTGTAGTGAGCCAGAGTTATGATTTTGTAGGTCTGAGAAACTACATGGAACTGATCACAAACAAGTATTTCCAGCAGGCATTTTTCATACCGTCCAGTTTACCGTTATCTATGTGATCGGGGCCAATGTGCTGGGACTGGCATTAGCACTGATGCTATCAAGATCTTCCAGGTTTAATAACCTGGCAAGGACCATTATGTTTATTCCATTTACAGTAGCCCTTACCAGTGGTGCTATCGTATGGAGTTATGTATTTACAGATGTATATTCTCCTCTGTTTCAGAAAATGAGTCCTTTGGGACTTTCTTCCCAGGTAGTTCCAGCTATGGCCATTATCGCCATCTGGAGAGATATGGGTTACTGCATGCTGATCTATCTGGCTGGGCTTCAGTCTATTTCCGGAGAATATTATGAGGCAGCAAAGTAGACGGCGCTACCTGGTGGCAGAGAACAAGACTGATCACCTTCCCCCTGATCCTTCCGGCGATCGTTTCTAATGTGACACTGCTGATCGCCTGGGGCCTTAAATGTTTTGATTATCCAATGGCAGTAGCAAGAAATATGGAGGCAGCACAGACTGTATCCATGTATGTATATGATTACATATTTGGCTTTAACAAGGCAGGCATTGGTCAGGCAGCAGCGATCATCATAACCGTAGTGCTGGTGGTCATTACCCAGTGCATTACATCCATAGGAGCTAAATTGGAGGTGGATCAATAATGGGAACTACGAAAAAAAGACATTTATTATCTGTAATACAGAAAGTTCTGATCACATGTGTCATGCTGGTCGTGATCTCACCTTTTTATATCAGTATCGTATATGCGCTGAAAAATAAAAATGACCTTACGATCAACCGCCTGGCATGGCCGACACATCCTACCTTGATGAATTTCCAGCGTGTGATCACGGAAAATGACCAGTTCCTTACAGGATATAAAAACAGTATCCTGACTACGGTGCCGGTAGTGGTCCTTCTGATGCTGATCACATCCATGGCAGCTTATGTGCTGGCACGATATACGACCAGGGTATATAAATGGATCTATCTTATTTTTATATCCGGTATGCTGATCCCGATCCAGTGTATCATGCTTCCATTTTATATTAACTTTTTCAAACTGAACCTTACAAACTCCAATTTAGGCTTTGTGATCGCAAGGACCGGACTGCAGATCCCTATCAGCATCCTGGTAGTGACCGGTTTTGTGAAGGCGATCCCCTTAGATCTGGAAGAGTCAGCAAGGATCGATGGATGTAACCGTTTTAAAATGTTCTGGAAAGTTGTTTTCCCGTTAATGAAGCCGGTAAATGCAACCCAGCTGGTATTAAACACACTGTTTGTATGGAATGATTATACAACAGCCATCATCCTTTTAAGAAAGCCGTTTGCCAGAACACTGATCCTTGCCCAGATGGCTTACTTTAATGAATATACTTCCGATCTGAACCTTGCATTTGCCTTTTTTATCCTGGCGACATTACCGATCCTGATCGTATATTTCAGTATGCAGAAGTATGTGGTAGGTGGTATAATGATGGGAGCAGTAAAAGGGTGATGACAGGATAAAGGGAGAAAATATGGCCTATAAAGCAGTTTTGATCGACGATAATAAAAATACGGTTCTTTCCCTTGAATATTCCCTTGAATGGGAAAATTTGGGGATCGAACTTGCGGGAACTGCTTATGATGGAAGAAGCGGTAAAGAGCTGATCGAGAAAACGGATCCGGATATTATCATCAGTGATATTAATATGCCATATCTGGATGGATTTACCATGGTGGAGGAGTCCGGTAAGGCAGAAGACAGGATCATAATTGTGATCACGGGATATGATAAATTCCAGTATGCATCCCGCGCCATTAAACTGGCTGTATTTGATTATATTTTAAAACCCATTGATGATGAGGAATTAAATGACAGTTTGAAGCGGGCTGTGCGTAAGCTGGATAAAAAGCACAGCCTGGAAAACCAGAAGATCAATACAGTAAAGGCAATGATGACAGTAGCCATCACAAACCACCGGGATGATACGGTGGGCAATATCACAGAAAGTGAAAAGGAACCAGTAAAAAGGGGCTTGGTGATGATCGGCGCTCTGAAAGGAGAGCCATCCAAGGCCCTTTTGGAGCGTGTTGAAACACTGACTTTATTATCTTCCGGAAATGCTTATTCCATTGTAACAGAAGAACGGATCATCCTGTTAGTCACGGAAAAAAGGGAAAACAGTGGCTGGCAGGCAGAAATAGAAAAATTAAAAGAGAAGTTAACCACGTTGGAGGAACTGTCTGCCCTTGGTATCAGCAGTGAGAAAGAGGAGACAGCTTCCTTCTATTCGTTATATTTAGAGGCATATGAGGATCTTCTGAAGAAAAGTAAAAAAGAAAATCATATGCAGGTCTCTGATCTGCAGGAAAATGCCCTCCGCCTTGCAGACAGTATAAAAGGAATGGAAGATTATGAACGGATCATCGAAGAATTCCTTATGTGTACCTCAGGAAGCTATGTTGCCATACAGATCATGGCTCTTTTCTTTTGCGGCCGTATTATGGAGGAACACAAGACCTGGAGAGGGGAATTGGATCATCTGTCCTTTGAGGTGGCAGGTATTACTTCACAGAAAATGTTTGCCAGCTGGTTAAAGACGTTTCTGGCAAAGATTGACGAGATCCGGGAAAAAAGCAGCGGAAAGTCAGAACTGGTACTGCTGGCAGTAAGATATATAAAAAATCACTGTCTGGAAAGCCTGAGGCTGGAAACTGTGGCGGAAGAACTGGCAGTCAGCCCCAATTATCTTTCTACGATCATAAAGAAAGAAACGGGGATCACATTCCAGCAGCATATGATCCAGGAAAAGTTAAATATAGCAAGAAAACTTTTAGATGATACCAGAATGACCATTGATGAAATATCCATAGCAGTGGGATATGAAAACTATATCAGTTTTTATAATGCTTTCCGCAAAAATGTGCATATGACACCCAGTGAATACAGAATGAAAAAAGGAAATTGTCAATGAACCAGTTAAAAAGATATGAAGACCTGCCGTTTCAGAAAAAACTGTTTTTTGTATTTGGGTTCAGTTTGGTATTTTGTATTGTAGTAGCTGTGTTTGTGCTTACGGATTACTGTACCAGGATCCTGGTGCGCAATAATATTGATAATCTTACCGTGATCAGCCAGCAGGCCGGGATCGATTTTAACCGGCGGGTGTCTGATACAGAAAAACAGCTGTTTAATAATATTACCATGTTTCAGATCCCGGACAGTATAGCAGCCTGTGATGCAGATAAAAGTGATTATAAAAAGAGAGAACTGAAATACCGTTTAAACCAGATCGTTGCGGAAAATACATATTTTGATTATGCCTGTCTGGTTACAGATGGTGGCTATACCTGTGATACCATTGAGAAGATAGGAAAAAACAAAGGCGAGATACGTACATTTTCCCAGGATGCTTTGGAGAATTATAAAAAAAATACCATGAAAAACGGGTATGTATGGATCTCAGATGAAGATAACCGTATTTATCTGATGCACAGTGTCAGGCAGAGAAGTACATTAAAACATGAAGGATATCTGATCGTGCGGATCAAGGACCGGGCTTTTAAACTGGCAGAAGTCTTAAGTCAGGGGATCGGACTTGTATTTTACGACAGGGACCAAAACTGCGTCCATGTGGAGACAAACAGTGAAGAACTGGCAGACAAGATCCGGGAAGATGGGCTGGAAAACGGGTATCAGAAGATAGCCGGACAATCCTATTATATTGTAGAAAACAGTATAAAAAACAGTGAATGGAGTGTGATCGGTATTACGCCCATCAGCAGCATTTATCATATGCGCCTGAAAGTACAGATCGTTGCGGCAGTTCTTACAGTAGTCACTTTAATTTGTGGCTGTATATTAATGCAGTATCTTACCAGAAAAGTAAGCCGACAGATCAATGCCCTTTCAGATACCATCCAGAATGCGGCAAAAGGTGAGATCGGCATCCAGGCACCGGTCTATATGAATGATGACATTGGAAAAATAGCCAGACGTTTTAATGAAATGTCCCTGCAGAATAAGAAGCTGATCGAAGAGCTGGTGCAGGCAGAGGCACAGAAAAACAGCGCAAAAATGGAGGCAGTGGATTACAAGTACCGTTTCCTCCATACACAGATTAATCCCCATTTTATCTATAACAGTCTGGAGACTATCAATGCCATTGCAAAGGTGAACCATACACCGGAAGTCAGCCGCATTGTACAGCTCATTGGAAAATATTTCCGCAATATCACAAAATATTCAGATCATCAGTTTATTGCCCTGGAAAAAGAATTTGAACTGCTGCAGTGTTTTATTGATATTTATAAAAATATCAGAGGCAGCAATATTGAGATCCGTCTGGACTATCCCCAGGAACTGAAAAGTGTGGAGATACCAACTATGCTGCTGCAGCCAATCGTGGAAAACAGCTTCGTCCACGGTATGCGGGGAATGGACGAATTGTTTATTGTCTGCCTGTCTGCAAAGGGGATCAGGGATGAACAGGGAAAACTTTCAGAAATGATCCTGTCAGTGGAAGATAATGGGATCGGAATGGATGAAGAGGCAGTAGAAAGGCTGACAAAAGGAAAACGGACAGAGCCGGATGAAAAGGACCGGAAGAAAGTATTTCGCAATATCGGAGTTCCAAATATCATAGAACGTCTGAAAATGCTTTATGGAGACCGGGCGAAACTTACCGTTACAAGCGGAGAAAATGGAACGACCATCCAGATCCGGCTGCCGGCAGACGGTGAGAAGAAAGAGATCATTTGAATAGGATGAAAGAGGGGGATAGGGAATGTTTAAAAAAGGTCACAAAAATAAAAAAATACATTTATTACGTCTGGCAGTGATGGCAGCTTCCCTATCCGTTTGCCTTTTTGGATGCAGTGGGTTACATGCTGTGAAAAACCGGGGAAGAAGCGCTGAAATGGATACAGACAGTCTGGTTGTATACAGCCCTCATCCTTTGGATTTTATTAACCCGATCGTATCTGAATTTGAGTCCCAGACAGGAATTCCTGTACAGGTGCGTACCGGGGGAACCGGAGAACTTTTAAAGTGGGCGAAAGAAGGGGACGAGCCGGTATGTGATGTGTTCTGGGGCGGTTCTCTATATACAGCGGGAGCAGGAAAAGACATATTTGAGCCTTATATCAGTGAAAATGAAGAATATGTCCGGGAGGAATTTAAAAACAAAGAGGGAAATATGACCCGTTTTACAGACATCCCCAGTGTGCTTATGGTCAATACCAATCTTCTTGGAGGTATGAAGATCCAGGGATATGAAGACCTGTTAGATGAACGGTTAAAGGGAAAGATCGCCATGTGCGACCCGTCCACTTCTTCATCTGCCAGTGAGCATCTGATCAACATGCTTTATGCTATGGGAGATGGTGATCCGGAAAAAGGCTGGGATTATGTAAGAAAGTTTTGTGAAAATCTGGATGGTGTGCTTTTAAAAAGTTCCTCAGAAGTTTATCAGGGAGTGGCAGAGGGACGATACGCAGCAGGTCTTACCTTTGAAGAAGGCGGTGCCGGTTATGTGTCAAAGGGCGCGCCTGTAAAGCTGGTTTACATGAAAGAGGGAGTTATTTCTACTCCGGATGTGGTATGTATCGTAAAAGGAAGCAAACATAAAAAAGAGGCAGAAGAATATGTGGATTTTGTTACAGGAAAAGCTTCCCAGACTGTGATCGCAGACAGCCTGGACCGCCGCTCTGTGCGAAAGGATGTAGAAGCAGCTGCCTATCTTCCGGATAAAGAGGAGATTCATATGATCACAGCGGATGAAGCACTGGTCAATGAAAAGAAGGAGCAGTGGCAGAACAGGTTTGTAGATATTTTCAGGGAGGTGTCCGGGAAATGAAACGGGAACGTTATTTTCGGGATGAATTATGGCGGATGTTTGCCATTTATGCCATCCTTCCAGCAGTGCTGTTTACATTTTTCTGCGGGATTCTTTTTATGGCAGTTCTGCTTCATGGGAGAGAACGGGCCAACCGGGACTATCTGGCTTATGTGACTGGACGGGTAAAACAGACAGTGGAAAGCTGTGAACAGGGGATTGAAACGCTGGCAGAACTTCCTCAGGCAGTATCGGGCCCAGGTTATGTACTGGAGCGAAACCGCATTTTCCAGATCTTTTATGGGATCTCTGAACAGGTGGGATATGAACCGAAAATGTATCTGGTAGACCAGGGAGGAAGGCTGCTTCTATCTAATAAAGAGAAGCTGCCATCCTATCTCAACAAGAGACAGGATGTAGAGTGGGGAATCTATGCGGCTATGGATGCCAGACCGGGACAGACGGCCTTCCGGCTGATGAATGGCTGGGACAGCGGGGCAAGTACAGCTGTTTTCGGGCGCTGGGTAGGTTCAGAAGATGGAAACGGACGTTATATCATTCTTGCAGTTCCGGGAAGCGGGCTTTTAAGGACCCTTGCCCGGTCAGGAGAACAGGTGGCAGTGACAGACCGCTATGGCTGGGCGTATTTTTGCAATAATGGCCTGTTCCTTACAGACAGCAATCAGGTACGGCCGGCAGTAAAAGAAGCAGGAGCTTACATGCGCTTGGACCAGAAGACTTATTTTACATCAGAAAATAACCTGGAAAACGGCCGTTTTCATATTTATGTTATGTCCGATGTGCAAAATGTGCTTACATCTTTGGTCTTTGCTGGTATACTGGTAGCAGTGGCCCTGCTTTTGATGACTGCCTGGGTACTGTTCCAGTCCAAACAGGTGACAGAGCGAAAGACGGAAGATCTGTATAAACTGTTAGATGGAATGGAACTTGCCAGACAGGGAAATCTGGAACGGACAGGAGCTATTGACCGTGACAATGAATTTAAGATGATCGCGGAAGCCTACAATGAGACCATTACCAGCCTGAAAGAGCAGATGGAGAACAACCAGAAAATGACAGAACTTCTGGCTCTGGCCCAGACAAAGCAGCTGGAATCCCAGTTTAATCCCCATTTTCTCTATAATACACTGGAAAATATCCGGTATATGTGCAAACTGGAACCTGCAACTGCAGAACGCATGGTATTTTCATTATCCAAGCTTTTGCGTTACAGCCTGGATGGCAGCAGGGAGCAGGTTACTTTGGAAGAGGACCTGGGACATTTAAATAATTATCTGTCCATTCTGGAGATGCGTTTTGGAAGCAGGTTTGAATATAAGATCGATATTGCGCCGGAGTGTATGCAATGTCTGATCCCAAAGCTGGTGTTGCAGCCTATGATCGAAAATTCTGTAAAATATGGCTTTGGCAATCAGTTAAATCTTCATGTAGAGTTAAAGGCATACATCCATGAGGAAAAACTGATGATGATCTGCCGGGATGACGGAGTGGGAATGAGTGCTGCTATGGTTGAAAAACTGTGTGCTCTTATGAACCAGAAAGAAGCGCCGGGAAGACATTCCGGACTTTATAATATACACCGCAGGATCCAGCTTCTCTATGGATATCCTTATGGTGTGGAAATACGCAGCCTGGAAGGCCATGGAACCACTTTGGTAGTCACACTTCCGGCAGTAGCAGAAAAAAATGTGCATTCAGTACAGGGGGATAATAACGATGCTTCGGGTAATGATAGTGGAAGATGAGGACATGATACGAAAGGGTCTTGTATTTACCATAGACTGGCTTTCCATGGACTGTGTGGTAGTGGCAGAGGCTTCCAATGGACAGGAAGGGTATGAAAGGATCCTGGAATACAAGCCGGATGTGGTGATCGCTGATATCTGCATGCCTTTTATGGATGGTATTGAAATGATACAGAAAGCATCAGAAAAAGTAAAATTTAAAAGCATCCTTCTTACCAGCTATGCGGAGTTTGATTATGCAAGAAGGGCCATTGAGGCAAGAGTCTGCGAGTATCTGTTAAAGCCGGTAGATGAAGAAAAGCTGGCCCAGATCATGAAAAAACTGGGAGAAGAGATCACCAGTGTGCGTCAGGTAGAATATGCCATGGAACAGGCAGAGTTAGAAGGCGGCAACCTGAACCTGGAATATTATATGAAACTGGACCGTTCAGAAAATGGTTATGTTTCAAAGCTGTTGGAAGCCATCCGGACGCGGTATGGAGAGAAGCTGAGTATTGAGTCCATTTCCGAAGAAATGGGAGTCAGCGCCAGCTATTTAAGCCGTAAGTTTAAAGAAATCACAGGACAGACCTTCCTTGATTTTCTGAACAAATACCGGGTACAGCAGGCGATCACCCTGTTAAACACCAAAGAATACCGGATCAGTGAGATCTCAGAAGCAGTGGGATTTTCCGATTATAAACATTTCTGCTCTGTATTTAAGAAATATACCTTAAAATCACCTACAAAATTTGTAAAGGGAGGCTGACGTATTCATCAGTCTCCCTGTTTCTTATCTTTGTCTTTATTTTTCTTTTTGCTCTTCTTTTTATTCTTTTTTTCACCCTTTTCGGTTTTATCCCCTTTGTCCGTTTTATCATTTTTGGAAACTTTTTTAGGAGGAACCGGGATGGTCTGATCCGGCTCTGGGTTAGGCAAATGTTCTCCGCCATCGGGGATGTAGGTAACAATATCTTCAATGCGGCAGGAGAGCAGCCGGCACAGGGTATCTAAAGTCTGGGTGGAAACGGTCTGGTTATTTTTCAGACGTCCGATCTGTCCGGCACTGAATTTCTCACGTTTGATCAGGTGGTACTGGGTAATGCCCCGCTTTTTCATTGTTTCCCATAAACGTTGGTAAGTGATCATGGTAAGCCTCCTATTCTTTTTCCTGCTCCTGTTCATTTGTTACAGCAGCTTCCAACAGTTCCTGCGCCTCTTCGGTTGCATTGGAACTTCCCAGTTCTTCTAATTTAAACTTAAGTTCTTCTTCCACCGCTGTCCGGATCTCATCTTCCTGTTCCGGATCCATATTTGGAAGATCGCTTAAGGTACCAATGCCGAAGCGGCGCATAAATTCTTCCGTAGTGGCGAAGAGCGCCGGACGTCCCGGTGCATCCAAACGGCCTGCCTCATAAACCAGGTTGTATTCCACCAGACGGTTGACTGCGTGGTCCGATTTGACGCCGCGGATCTTCTCAATCTCCAGCTTGGTCACAGGCTGACGGTAGGCAATGATGGAAAGTGTCTCTAAAACAATATCAGAAAGCACCTGCTTTTTAGGGGCAGAGGCAATACGGATCAGGTTGGAGTAGTATTTTGACTGGGTACACATCTGGTAGCTGTCTTCTAACTGTAAGATTTCCATGCCATGTTTGCCGGTCTGATAGCGTTTCATCAGCCGTTCCACCGCTGCTTTTGCTGTTTCTTTATCCTGTCCGATGGCAGTAGCCAGCTGTTTTAATTCTACGGCGCTGCCCATGGTAAACAGGATGGCTTCAATAACGGCTTCCTGGTCTTTTTCGTTGGTTACAGGTGTATTGTCTATGGTTAATTCTTCCAATTTATGTCCTCCTGGGGCAGATATCTGTTGTGTGGCAGCTGGGGATTGCGGCGCTACACAAGGTCGCTTACCTGCTCTAAGTTTAAGTCTTCTTCCTGACCTTCCGGTTCTATGGTCTCAATGTCCATTTCCCGAAAGTTTCTTCCTGGGTCAAATGGATCTTTCCAATTTTCATTAATTCAAGGACCGCTAAAATGTAACGACTACTTCAAGTTTATCCGTCTGTTTCTCAAGAAGCTGGCGGAAACTGAAACGGCGGGCTTTTCTTGCATAATCCATAACAGAGGTGATCTTCTGTTCCAGACTGACCGGTTCCCGGTGAATGGTGCCGAATTTGCTTCGGATGGGGTCTACTTTGTATTCTTTGCGCTTCATTACCTGCTCAAAAATACGCTGTAATTTTGCAAGGGTAAGACCATCAAGCAGTTCATCTAAATCTGTAGGCGGCCGGTATTTAGCTACTTCCGGCGGAAGAGAAGATGCCTTGTAAAATGACCTGGCAGCGTTTTCCTCACGGTCTGCCAGTTCTTCTGCCAGTATCTTATAGCGTTTATATTCTAACAGGCGGGCTACCAGCTCTGCACGGGGATCCACTTCTTCTCCTTCTTCATCCACCTCTTTGGAAGGAGCATTTTGCTTTAATATCTAACAGTGTGGCTGCCATAACAAGGAATTCGCTGACGAGGTTTAAGTCTTCCCGTTCCATGTTACGCACATATTCCAGATACTGGGCGGTGATCTCTACAATGGGAATATCGTAGATATCCACTTTATTTTTCTCAATCAAATGAAGGAGCAGGTCCAGAGGACCTTCAAAATGCTCCAGTTTATAGGTAATGGTTTCCATTTTATAATATCCTTTTCAGGGTGGGCTTTGCACAGCTTCCCTCTTTTGGGTGACAGATGCGGATCACTAAAAGCTGTGGCCGGTTGTTTAAACGTATGTTGATGGAATGGGTTCCAAGACCGCGGCTTACTGCCATGTAATGCCCCTGTTTTTCAAAGATCCCGGCGCACCAGGGAAGGAAAAACTGATATTGAGGGGTCATAACACCGCCAAGTCCGGGAAGTCGTATGGTCCCTCCGTGAAAATGGCCTGACAGGGTAAGATCAGCGCCCCATTTTGCACAGGCATCGAAATATAAAGGAGAGTGGGCTAACAGGATCTGAAAATGATCCGGGTCCGCTTTTCCGGCTTTTTTTTCTATATAATCAGAAGGCATGGAAGGAAGAGGATGGAACAATGCTTTTCCATAAAATGGATGATCCAGATCCAGTCCTGTTATTTCTATCTCATGGTCAAATAAGGCAGACTGGTCTTTCAGGCAGATAGCCCCTGCTTTTTTTAATTCCTTCCGGTATTGGCTTCCGGATACACCATAAGTTTCCGGCTCCCAGTCGATCCGGTTTTCATGGTTTCCTTCCCCGCAGTAAACAGGATAGCGGGTGGCAAGTTCTTTTATAAGGGAAAGGGCATGCCTGGTCTTTGCATGTTTTCCTTTTGTGACAATAAGATCGCCGCCGTTTAAGATAGCATCCGGCCGTATTTTATCAATAGCCCGGATCAGTTTTTCATTGTCCGGTCCAAAGGTGTTTTCATGGAGATCGGACAGAAAAATAAAGGTACGGTCTTTGGATACTTTGTCACTATAAAGGTTCATTTCCTCCACAGACAGAGCCTTCTTTTCATATTCTGATCTGCCAAGGCATATGGCAGCAACTGCACAGGCGGTAGCAGTCAGATTGGTGATCAGCATGTTGTCTCCTTACTCGTTTTTTGTTTTGCTCAGTAAACTCACAAACCCCGCGCTATCGCGCTCCACTGTCTGCTATCGCAGACGGTTTGCTCCTTACATTATATCTTTTATAGTTATTATTTTCAAGAAAATAGTGAAAACGTGGGTCTTGACGGACGGAAACAGGCATGATACGATAACATACGCGAGAAAAGATATATAGTATATAAAAGATAAATGAAACACAATATATAGTATACAAGCAAAAAAAACAGACAGGAAAGGTGAAAGAATGGACTGCAGTAAGATAAAGGTTGTAAAAAAAGACGGTACCAGGGAAGATTTTAATGTGCAGAAGGTGCTTTCTGCTATTAGCAAGTCAGCAGAGAGAGCCATGATCACATTTTCAAGGGCAGAGCGGAATTTTATCTGTGAATTTGTGGAAGAAAAGGCGGAGGAGATGGACCAGGAACTGATCCCCATCGCTCAGATGCACAACATTGTAGAAGGAGCGCTGGAAAAGGTCAATCCACTGGTTGCAAAAAGTTACCGGGACTACCGCAATTATAAGCAGGATTTTGTGCGGATGCTGGATGATGTATACAAGAAAAGCCAGTCCATTATGTACATTGGAGATAAGGAAAACAGCAATACAGACAGTGCTCTGGTTTCCACCAAGCGCAGTCTGATCTTTAATGAGCTGAATAAATCCCTTTATCAGAAGTTTTTTATGACAGTAGAAGAACTGCAGGCGTGCAGGGAAGGTTATATCTACATTCACGATATGTCTGCCAGAAGAGATACTATGAACTGCTGTCTCTTTGATGTAAAATCTGTGCTTACCGGCGGTTTTGAAATGGGAAATCTGTGGTACAATGAGCCGAAAACACTGGATGTAGCCTTTGACGTGATCGGTGATATTGTTTTAAGTGCAGCCAGCCAGCAGTATGGCGGTTTTACAGTGCCAAGTGTGGAGAATATCCTGGCGCCTTATGCAGAAAAGTCTTATGCAAAATATCTTGAAAAGTACAGAAAATTGGGATTGCCGGAAGAAAAAGTAGAAGAAGTTGCCTGGGCAGATGTACAGAGAGATATGGAACAGGGATTTCAGGGATGGGAATACAAGTTTAACTCCGTTTCTTCCAGCCGCGGTGACTATCCGTTTATCACAATGACTGCAGGTACAGGAACCAGCCGCTTTGCAAAAATGGCAACCATGACCATGTTAAAAGTGCGAAAAGGCGGACAGGGAAAAGCAGGCCACAAAAAACCGGTACTGTTCCCGAAAGTGGTATTTCTCTATGATGAAAAGCTTCACGGACCAGGCGGTGAGTTAGAGGATGTATTTGAGGCAGGTATTGACTGCTCCAGCAAGACCATGTATCCGGACTGGCTTTCCCTTACAGGAGAAGGCTATATTGCCAGCATGTACAAAAAATACGGAAAGATCATCTCTCCAATGGGCTGTCGTGCGTTCCTGTCACCGTGGTATGAAAGAGGGGGCATGCATCCGGCAGATGACAAAGACGAGCCCGTATTTGAAGGACGTTTTAATATCGGTGTAGTCAGCCTTCATCTTCCTATGATCCTGGCAAAGGCAAGACAGGAAAACCGTGATTTTTATGAGGTTTTAGATTACTATCTGGAACTGATCAGAAGGATCCATATCCGTACCTATGCATACTTAGGTGAGATGAAAGCTTCTACCAATCCGCTGGCATACTGTGAAGGCGGATTTTACGGCGGCCATTTAGGTCTTCACGACAAAATAAAACCATTATTAAAAACTGCTACTGCTTCCTTTGGTATTACAGCGTTTAATGAGCTGCAGCAGCTGTATAATAAGAAGTCTTTAGTAGAAGACGGTCAGTTTGCACTGGAAGTATTGGAGCATATCAATAAAAAGATCGATGAGTTTAAAGAAGAAGACGGCAATCTCTATGCCATCTATGCAACACCGGCAGAGAACCTTTGCGGCCTGCAGGTAAAGCAGTTCCGTAAAGAAATACGGCATTATTGAAAATGTATCTGACAGAGAGTATGTAAGTAACGGCTTCCACTGCCACGTAACCGAAGATATCACCCCGATTGAAAAACAGGATCTGGAATACCGTTTCTGGGAGTTAAGCAACGGCGGCAAGATCCAGTATGTAAAATACCCCATCAGCTACAATAAAGAAGCCATCCGCACCCTGGTGCGCAGAGCCATGAGAATGGGATTTTACGAAGGCGTAAACCTGTCACTGGCTTACTGTGATGACTGTGGCCACGAAGAACTGGAAATGGATGTCTGCCCGGCCTGCGGCAGCAAAAACCTGACGAAGATCGACAGAATGAACGGATATTTAAGTTATTCAAGGGTCAAAGGCGATACAAGACTAAACGAATCCAAAATGGCCGAGATCGCAGAGAGAGTAAGCATGTAAAAGCAAAGAGGAAAAACAAGCGCCGCCCAAAAGGCGGCATTTGTTTTTCCTTTGCTTTTAACGAACGATCCGTCTGCGATAGCAGACAGTAGAGCACGTTAGTGCGGGATCGTGAGTCTGCAGCCTAACGAGCAAACTGCCTGCGATAGCAGGCGGTGGAGCGCGGTAGCGCGTGTTTGCGAGTCTAACGAACGATCCGTCTGCGATAGCAGACAGTAGAGCACGCTAGCGCGTGTTTGCGAGTGGACCGTACACGAACAAAAGTACACAAGAAAAAGACAGCCCGACAAAATCATCGGCTGTCTTTTTCTTTCTCTTTTTTATTCCTTTTCTTCCGATAAGACCCGTCAGCCAATCCTTCCAGATAAGATTCTGCCCGGATCTTATTAGACGGACCAAGCTGGTTATAAAGGTCAAGTACATATTTCTGTTGCTTGTTTAAGATCGTCTGGCTGCCGTCTGTACTGTAAAACTCTCCCATGGAGATACCGAATACCTGGCATATATGGCGGAGTGTAGGAATACTGGGCACAGTGGTGCGGCGGAAAAGATTTCCTATGCTGTTTGGGGAAATATCCATTTCCTTTGCAAGGCGGTAATGGCTCCAACCACGGTCATTACACAGCTCCTCTATGCGGTCCAGTTCAAAACTCATAGCTTCTCCTTCTGTCAAGTACGATTATATTAGTATTTTATCCCAGTAACACAAAAAACATTAGCTTGAAAAAGAGTGTATAAATTATGCATTAAATAGTGCATACAGAGCACATACAGGAAAATCAAGTGGAAAAATCCCCTGGATTATGATAGACTGATACCAACAGCATTACTGTAAATGAAAATGGAGGCGGGACAGATGAAAAAGTTTTTGGAAGAATTCAAAGCGTTTGCATTAAAGGGCAACATGATCGATCTGGCCGTAGGTATGATCATTGGCAGTGCATTTACATCAATCGTTAATTCCCTTGTAAATGATATTTTTATGCCGGTATTAAGTATTTTCACTGGAAAGATCGATTTTTCCAACATGTTTATTGCCTTAGACGGCAACAAATATCCAACACTGGCAGCAGCCAATGAAGTGACAGCTACCATTAATTATGGTTCTTTTATCACCCAGGCGATCAATTTCTTGCTGATGGCTTTTGTTGTATTTATGGTCATCAAGGCGATCAATAAACTGGAAAAAATTGGAAAGGCTTCGGAAGCACCAAAAGCGCCTACAGAGAAAGAATGCCCATATTGCAAGAGCATGATTCCTATTAAGGCAGTTCGGTGTCCACATTGTACCTCAGAACTGGAGAAGTAAGATATGCGTTACCATAACATAACGAAAGACGATATGCTCAATGGAGAAGGGCTGCGGACTGTGCTTTGGGTGGCAGGCTGCAGCCATCATTGTCCTCAGTGCCATAATCCTGTTACATGGGATATTAATGGCGGACTGGTTTTTGATGAGCAGGCAAAAGAAGAATTATTTGAAGAACTGAAAAAAGACTATGTTTCCGGTGTGACTTTCAGCGGCGGCGATCCCTTTCATCTGGAAAACAGGGAAGAGATCGGGGCACTTGCAAAAGAGATCCGGGAAAAATTTCCAGATAAGACCATCTGGCTGTATACCGGTTATGAATGGGAAGAGATCTGCCATCTGTCATTTCTTTCCAATATAGATGTGATCGTAGACGGGAAATTTAAGATCGAAGAAAAAGACAATAATCTTCACTGGAAAGGCAGTGCCAACCAGCGTGTGATCGATGTAAAAGCATCCCTTCGCGCAGGAGAGGTCCGTCTTTACCAGGAGTAATGAAAAGAAGAAAAGCAGCATAGAAAGACAGGAGTAAACACACACATGGAAAGAATTGCAAAATTTCATAAAGTAAGTTATGAACAGTTTGAAGGTGACTGGAAAGATACCTTCGGTCCCATTGAAACAGAAGAGATCAAAAGAATTTATGAAGGGATCCGTCTGCCTGCAAGGGCAACTGCAGGATCCGCAGGTTATGATTTTTATACACCGGTAGCTGTGACCATCCGTCCGGGTGAGATCGTTAAGATCCCTACAGGCATCCGTGCAGAGATGAATGAGGGCTGGGTACTTGCTGTATTCCCAAGAAGCAGCCTTGGATTTAAGTACCGTCTGCAGTTAAATAATACAGTTGGCATCATTGACAGTGACTATTTCTTCTCTGATAATGAGGGTCATATTTTTATCAAACTGACCAATGATACAAAGGAAGACAAGACCGTAGAACTGTCAGAAGGTGCAGGATTTGCCCAGGGAATTTTCTTCCCATTTGGAATTACAGAAGATGATGACTGCAGCGAACAGAGAAACGGCGGTTTTGGCAGTACAGACAGTAAAAGAGGTTAGTAATATGGGAAACAGACCTGTAAACAGAAGCAGGAGAAGCGCAGGGAGAGGAAGATATTCCAGTGGAAGGAGCAGATCCAGTACCCTTAGAAGGCGCAGAAGGAACAGGCGCCTGAAAAATGTTCTTATTGGACTTTGCTGTATCCTTTTAGTGGTCCTTCTGGTATTTGGCGTTGGAAAACTGGTGGAAAGATTTGCCGGTCCCGGAAAGACACAGCTGAGAAAAGAGGGAATTGAAAAATTAAATTCCGGTGACTTAGAAGGCGCTGTGGCTGATTTTGACCAGGCTCTTGAAAAGGCAGGAAACAAGTCAAATAAAGCCTCTGCATTTAATGCAGATGTGTTGTGGTACCGGGCAGAAGCGGAAATGCTTCTGGCAGACTATGAGGCAGCTTCCCACACCTATGACCTGGTAGCAGAGCAGGGCGGAGATAAGATCTCCAGCCTGTATATGAAGGCGGTCTGCGCAGGAAAGTTAGAGGACAAGGATCAGGCAGTTTCTTATTACAGAGAAGCACTGGGAATGGAAAAAGAAGGCGTCCGTTCACCGGGATATGAAGAGGCACTGATCGCTGCAGGTTCTGCCTGCGTAAAGGCACAGGACTCTGAAACAGCAAAAAGTCTTTATGAAGAGGCATTAAACAGTGGAAAAACGGGAGAAAAACTGGAAAGCAGGATTTATAATCAGCTGGGTCTATGCCAGATGGCTGAAGAGGATTATGAAACAGCTGCTGATACGTTTGACAAGGGATATAATGCCCTGATCACCGGATATAAAGCAGGAACCGGGGCAGAACTGGATCAGGCAGCTGCTGCGATCCCGAAAGAAGATACCCAGGGACTTACACTTTTAAAAGAACTGGCTTATAACAAGGCAGTCTGCCTGGAATACAGACAGCAGTACCGTCAGGCACAGGCAGAATTTGAGACTTATATCAAGGTATTTGGGGATGATGAAGACGCCCGGCATGAGATCGACTTTTTAAAGACCAGACAGGAGGAATAATACACCGGTGATTGATTTAAAGGAACTGGAAGAACGGGTAATACTGGCAGCAGTAAGTACCAGTGAAACAGATATGGCAGAACGCTCTTTAGATGAGTTAAAAGAACTGGCAGATACAGCCGGGGCAAAGACTGTAGGCCGTGTGATCCAGAACCGGGAAAGCGTTCATCCGGGAACCTATCTGGGAAAAGGAAAACTGCAGGAACTGCGGGAGATGCTTTACGAAACAGGGGCTACAGGCGTGATCTGTGACGATGAACTTTCCCCTGCACAGCTCAAAAATCTGGAAGATATACTGGATACAAAGGTGATGGACCGTACCATGGTCATCCTGGATATCTTTGCAGCCAGAGCCAATACAAGGGAAGGCAAGATCCAGGTAGAACTGGCCCAGTTAAAATACCGTGCCATCCGTCTGGTGGGAATGCGTTCCTCTCTTTCCAGACTGGGAGGCGGTATCGGTACAAGAGGACCTGGTGAGAAAAAACTGGAAACAGACCGCCGTCTTATTCACCAGCGCATTGGTCAGTTAAAGAAAGAGCTGGAAGATGTAAAACGCCACCGGGAAGTGACCAGACAGCAACGTGGAAAAGACCATGCGTTGACAGCTGCGATCGTAGGCTATACCAATGCAGGAAAGTCCACGTTGTTAAATCGTCTTACTGGAGCGGGGATCCTGGCAGAGGATAAACTTTTTGCTACGCTGGACCCAACGACCCGCAGTTTTACACTGGGAGACGGACAGCAGATCCTTCTTACAGATACCGTTGGTTTTATCAACAAACTGCCCCACCATCTGGTAGAAGCATTTAAAAGTACCCTGGAAGAGGCACGCTACAGTGATATCGTCCTTCATGTAGTGGACTGTTCCAATCCCCAGATGGATATGCATATGCATGTTGTAAAAGAAACTTTGCGGGAATTGGGGATCACAGATAAGACCATCGTTACTGTGTTTAATAAAACAGACCGTTTAGAAGAAAGCGGCCTGCCGATTCCAAGGGATTTCTCCGCAGATTACCAGGTGCGTATCTCTGCTAAAAACGGGGATGGTTTAAAAGAATTAGAGGAGATACTGGGTAATATCATCCGCAGCAGGAGAGTTTATCTGGAAAAGACCTATTCTTATTCCCAGGCAGGAAAGCTGCAGACCATCCGCAAATATGGACAGCTGCTTTCAGAAGAATATACAGAAGAGGGGATCAAAGTAACGGCCTATGTGCCGGCAGAACTGTTTGCAGGACTGTATGGGGATGGATCGGAAGAAAAGGAATGATGAGAAAAAGGCTGCCGCAAGAGGAAGAAGATCTTTGCGGCGGCCTTTTTGTAGATTTTGGATAGGTTTGTGCCGGTTTTTCTTATTCCCTGGCTTTTTCAAGGGCATTGTCTACTGCTTTTAAAAGTGTCATACAGGTATAACGGGAAGACTCAGGGAACGTAAGGTCTTTGGTAGACTGGGTGTTTAAGATCTGGGGCGCAAGTTCATTCATAGAAGGCTGCATTAAAGGGTACATGGTTGAAACTGCTTCGTTTAAATGGACCAGGCTTACATCCAGGATCTGGTCAGCGTCTACAGTGACTTCCACATTTACATGTTCATTTCCAAGAGTGAGGCTGGCACTGTATTTGCCGGGTATGTACGTGCTGGCAGAAGGAACGGCCTTTTTTTCAGGACGGAACATAATAAAGCACAGGATGAGAAGAAGGATGGCCAGACCTACAAAAATGGCAGTATAGATCACTTCTTTCATCCGCAGCACTACGATTTTTGTCTTGGAGCTCATGATCAGGACCTCTGGTAGAATTTGTTACAGCATATGAAAGGAAAGGTGAAAATATGTCATTGCAGTTTATTGCAGGGGGCAGCGGCTCCGGAAAAACAAGGTATCTTTACGAAAAGGTGATAAAAGAGTCCGAAGAACATCCGGACATACAGTATCTTTTTATTGTGCCGGAACAGTATACCATGCAGACCCAGAAAGAACTGGTGCGCTTACACCCCAGACATGGACTTCTTAATATTGATGTTTTAAGCTTTAAACGTCTTGCATACAGGGTTTTTGAAGATCTGGGAGTACAGCTGCCCCAGGTTTTAGATGATATGGGAAAATCCATGGTCATCCGAAAGGTAGCGGGAAAACTGAAAAAAGAACTGAAACTGTACGGAGGCCATCTGGAACAGCCAGGCTTTATCAACCAGTTAAAATCCCAGATCTCGGAGCTTTGTCAGTACGGGGTAAGCGTAGAAGACCTGGCAATGGTAGAGGAAGAAACAGACCGTGTACTGTTAAAAGATAAACTGGGGGATCTGAAGACGGTTTATGGGGGATTTAAAGATTATATTGAGTCTCATTATATTACGGCAGAAGAGATCCTGGATATTCTGTGCAGAAAACTGCCACAGTGGGAACCTTTAAAAAACAGCGTGATCCTTTTGGATGGTTATACCGGTTTTACGCCGGTGCAGTACCGTCTTGCAGAACTGTTTATGATCCACAGCAGGGAGGTGATCTGCTGTGTTACTGCAGATCCAAGGGAAATGCTTTATAAAGAATGTACCATGCAGCATTTATTTTACATGGGACGGCATACTGTATGCAGGTTGAGAAAAATGGCAGAGGAACATCATATTCCTGTTTTAAAGGAAGTATGGTGTGATAACCGCCCGGCCTGGCGTTTTAAGGAAAGCCCCCAGCTGGATTTTTTGGAGCAGAATTTATACCGTTATAATGGGAAAATATGGAAAAATGATCCTCAGGACATTCAGATCTTCCGGGGAAAAAATCCGGCAGAAGAGACGGAATATGTGTGCAGCTGCATTAATGAAAAAGTGCAGAAGGAAGGCATGCGCTACCGGGATCTGGCAGTAGTCACAGGAGATCTGGCTTCTTATGGAAAAGAGATCGCCCACCGGTTTGATGAGGCAGGGATCCCGTATTTTCTGGATGATAAAAAGAGTATTCTGGAAAATCCTTTTATCGAGCTTATAAGGGCTGCGTTAGATGGTGTAAAAGATGCTTCTTACGAAAGCATTTTCCGTTATCTGAAAACAGGTTTTGTCTATGATGAAACCTATTCCAGGGAGGAAGCACAGGTTCTTACAGACCGGATGGAAAACTATGCAAGAGCCCTGGGGATCAAAGGCTGGAAAAACTGGGATATGATCTGGGAAAAGCCATGCAGAGGCGGGGAACGGCTGAGTCTGGAAGAACTGAACCAGTACCGTCAGTGGATGTTAGAACCTTTAAAGGTCCTGCGCCAGGCTTTTAAAGAGGAAAATGCCACCATTTCTTCTGTTACCACGGTTTTGCGCCAGGTCCTTGAAAGCATGAAGCTGGAAGAAAAGCTGGAAAGTTTCAGCAACTATTTTCTGGAGCGGAAGGAACCGGGAGATGAGAACCGGGCCAGAGAATACAGCCAGGTCTATGAGCGGGTCATGGAGCTGTTAGAACGGTTAGAGGGCCTTTTAGGGGACGAAAAGGCGGATATGAAAAATTATATCCAGATCCTGGATGCAGGTTTTGAAGAGATCAAGATCGGTGTCCTTCCTGCAACAGCAGACCAGGTGATGATCGGAGATATTACCCGAAGCCGTCTGGAGTCTGTAAAAGTATTATTTTTCACAGGTGTGAACGAAGGCATTGTTCCTCAGAGAAAGGCGGGAGGAAGCCTGTTAAATGACGGGGACAGAGAAGTGTTTAAGAGCCTTCATATGGAACTTGCACCTACTGCAAGGGAAGAGGGCTGTATCCAGAAATTCTATCTGTATCTCATGCTTTCCAAGCCTTCCAGGCAGCTGGTGATCACCTATGCGGCTATGAATGGTCAGGGCAAAAGCTGCCATCCTTCCAGTCTGATCGGGGAGATCCGCAGACTGTTCCCGGAAATGGTGCCAAGGGAAAAGCGGGAAGAGGAATGGTCGGTATGGACAGCGGAAGATGGTTTAAAAAAGCTGATGGCAGGACTGCGGGAAGCAGGAGATAAAAATCTGGAACAGTTAAAAGAAGCCCAGGGAACCTTTCTGGAATTGTTCCGTCGTTTTTATGGACAGGAAGAGTACAGGAAACTGGTAGAAAAACTGACAGATGCAGCCTTTTTTGTTTATGAAGATAAGGGAATCGGCCGTGCGGCAGCCAGAGCCCTTTACGGACAGAAACTTCAGGGAAGTGTTACCAGGTTAGAGCAGTTTGCTGCCTGCGCCTATGCTCATTTCTTGAAATACGGTCTGGAATTAATGGAACGTCAGGAGTACCAGTTAGAGGCAGTGGATATGGGAAATCTGTTCCACCAGTCCTTAGACCAGTGTTTTGAGGTGATCCATGAAAATGGGATGGACTGGAGCAATATTACAGAAGAAGAACGAAAAGAACTGGTGAAAAAATGTGTGGACCAGGTGACATCCCAGTACGGAAATACCATTATGTCCAGTTCTGCCAGAAATACTTATCTGGCAAAGCGTGTGGAGCGGATTACCGACCGTACCATCTGGGCGCTGGCAGAGCAGGTGAAGAAAGGGGATTTTGTGCCCTCCGGTTTTGAAGTGTCCTTTTCTGCTATTGACAATTTAAAGGCAATGAAGATCCGCCTGTCAGAGGATGAAGAACTGCTGTTAAAGGGCCGGATCGACCGTCTGGATCTCTGTGAAGATGAAAAACATGTGTATGTAAAGATCATTGACTATAAATCAGGAAATACCTCCTTTGATCTGGCAGCACTGTACTATGGCCTGCAGCTTCAGCTGGTGGTATATATGGATGCGGCCCTGGAAATGGAAGAACGGAAAAATCCGGAAAAAACCGCAGTTCCGGCAGGAATTTTCTATTACAATATCAAAGACCCCATGATCAAAAAAGAAGGGGAAATGACACCGGAGGAGATCGAAAAACAGATCTTAAAGCAGCTTCGTATGAACGGACTGGTAAACAGCGATCTGGAGGTGATCCATCACCTGGATCGTGAGATCCAGAAGGAGTCAGACGTAATACCCGTTGCTGTAAAAGACGGTTATGTACAGGAAGCAAAATCCAGTGTGGCAGGAGAAGCACGTTTCCAGGCTCTTCGCCGATTTGTGGGAAAACGGTTAAAACAGTCCGGACAGGCTATTTTAAAAGGTGAAAATGGACTGGCACCTTATAAAGACGGAGACAGAACGGCCTGTGATTACTGCCCGTACCATGCAGTCTGCGGTTTTGATACGAAAACGGCGGGCTATGGTTTCAGGCGGCTTCACTCTATGAAGCCGGAGGAAGTATGGCAGGAAATCGAGGAAAAGGGTGGCATGAAGGAAGATAAAAACGGGGAAGGGGATGAATAAAAGATGAAATGGACAGAAAAACAGCAGCAGGTTATAGACAGCAGAAACAGAAACCTGCTGGTATCTGCAGCAGCAGGAAGCGGAAAAACAGCGGTGCTGGTTGAAAGGATCATTTCCATGATCAGTGAAGGAACCCATCCTTTAAATATTGACCAGCTTCTTGTTATGACTTTTACCAATGCGGCAGCTTCTGAGATGCGGGAGCGGATCGGGGCAGCTGTGGAAAAAAAGCTGAAAGAAGATCCTGGAAATGAGCACCTGTGGCTTCAGTCAGCCCTGATCCCCCAGGCAAAGATCATGACCATTGACAGTTTCTGCCTGGATCTGATCCGGAACCATTATAATGCACTGGATATTGACCCGGCTTTCCGCATTGGAGATGAAGGAGAACTGACTCTTTTAAAAGGGGATGTAATGGAGCAGGTCTTAGAAGAATGTTACGAAACTGCAGATGACGGCTTTTTACAGTTTTCGGAGCAGTTTGGAAGTGGAAAATCAGATAAGGCAATGGAAGATGTGATCCTTCAGGCATGGACCTTTTCCCAGAGCCATCCCTGGCCGAACCAGTGGTTAGATCAGTGCAGACAGCAGATGGAAAAAGAAGCAGAGGGGGATCTGGACTCCAGTGAGTGGATGAGATTTCTTTTAAGGGATATCAGCCTTCAGATGGGAGAACTGGCTGCCCAGGCAGAAGAAGCCCTGGAGGTGGCAAGGGAAGAAAATGGTCCTTTTGTCTATGAACCGATGCTGATGAATGATGTGAGCCGGTTAAAAAAGATCAGGGAAGCAGCAGCTTCCGGCTCTTATGAGGCTTTTTATCATGCAGTATCAGAACTGACCTTTGACCGTCTGGCAGCAGCCAGAAGCAAAGAGATCGATCCGGAGAAAAAGGCCTATGTAAGTGATCTGCGCATCAGGGTGAAAAAAGCGGCAGAAAAATGCAGGGATACCTATGGAAGCCAGTCACCGGAAGCAGCAATAGAGGGGATCAGAAATACCAGAATTGTGATCCAGGTTCTTTTAGATATGGTAAAGCGTTTTGACGCAGCCTACACAGAAGCAAAAAGAGAGCGGAATGTGCTGGATTTTAATGACCTGGAACATCTTACGCTGCAGGTGCTTACAGTAGAAGAGGAAGATGGGACCCGGGTTCCTTCACAGGCAGCCGGGGAGTTAAGCGGACAATACGAAGAAATACTGGTAGATGAGTATCAGGACAGCAATCTGGTACAGGAGACATTGATCCAGAGTATTTCCAGGGAACGGCTGGGCCAGCCAAATGTATTTATGGTCGGTGATGTAAAACAGAGTATCTACCGTTTCCGTCTGGCAAGGCCGGAGTTATTTATGGAAAAATATGATACTTACAGCAGGGAAGAAAGCAGTCATCAGATGATCGAGCTGCAGCAGAACTTCCGCAGCCGTGCCAGTGTACTTACCTGTATCAATGATATTTTCTATCAGATCATGACGAAAAATCTGGGAGGCATCCGTTATACAGAAGAAACGGCCCTTTATCCGGGAGCTGCGTTTGAAGAGACAGAGAAAAAAGCGGGGATCCCGGTCCAGTTTCTTGTGGCAGATACGGGAACAGAAGCTTTTAAGCAGCTAGACGAAGAGGCAGCAGATTATACAGCCAGGGAACTGGAAGCAAAAATGATCGCAGAACAGATCAAAAGCTTTACAGATGAAAAAAACGGTCTGTATGTGTGGGATAAGGACGGGCAGAGTTACAGAAAAGCCTGCTATAAGGATATGGTGATCCTGCTGCGCAGTATGAGTGGCTGGTCTGAGGTCTTTGTAAATGTTCTGATGAATGAAGGAATACCGGCAACTGCCCAGACAAGGACCGGATATTTTGCAACAGCGGAAGTGGAAACCGTACTCAGCCTTCTGTCTGTGATCGATAATCCTATGCAGGATATTCCTATGGCAGCTGTTTTGCGCTCCCCTATGGTCGGGATGACGGATGATGAAATGGCATGGATGATCGCTGCCTATAAACGGTATCTCCAGAAAAAACAGGACCGTGGGGTATATGGTGCCTGGAAATTGTGGGAGGAGATCTATCCACAGGCTGTTTCTGATGAAAATCCGGATGAAGATGAAAAGAAAGATCCGGAAACAGAGCAGATCCGGATCGGCCAGGTAGAGATCCCGAAAGCAACCGCTAAATCTATCTGGAAAAAACTGGAATATTTTGCAGCTTTTACAGAAGAACTGCGCCAGGACAGCCGGTATCTGCCTGTCCATGAGCTTCTTTATCAGATCTACCGGAAAACAGGATATTATGATTATGTGTCCTCCATGCCGGCAGGAGAGACAAGAAAGGCCAATCTGGATATGCTGGCAGAAAAAGCGGCAGCCTATGCTTCCACCAGCTACAGAGGCTTATTTCATTTTGTAAGATACATTGAAAAGCTGAAAAAATATGATACAGACTTTGGAGAAGCCTCTTTAGGAGATGAAAGCAATTCTGTGCGGATCATGAGTATCCACAAAAGTAAGGGTCTGGAATTTCCAGTTGTATTTTTAGCCGGAATGGGAAAGAAATTTAACAAGCAGGATGCCTATGGCCGGCTGCTTTTAGATGCAGATCTGGGGGCAGCTGCAGATGAAATGGATCTGAACCTGCGCACCAAGGCGCCTACTCTTAAAAAAATGGCCATCAGACGGCGGATGGAACTGGAGTCTATGGGAGAAGAGTTGAGAGTTCTCTATGTTGCCATGACCCGTGCAAAGGAAGTGCTGGTCATGACAGGAACAGACCGTTCCCTGGAAAATAAACTGGAAAAATGGGATCAGCTCTCCTTAACAGATGGACAGATCCCCTATACAGTCCTGTCCGGGGCAAATTCATTTTTAGACTGGGTGCTTATGGCAAAAGCAGCAGTTCCCGCTGGACATATGGAAGTAAAACAGGTGCAGCTTACCCATCTGATCGGCAGAGAACTGCAGCGGCAGCTGGAAAAGAAAAATGTAAAAGAAGAGTTGTTAAAACTGGATACAAAACAGGTTTACGATGAACAGATGAAAGAGCAGCTGGATCAGGCGCTAAGTTATGAGTATCCTTATCTGGAAGATACAGGCCTGTATACACAGATGTCCGTGTCGGAACTGAAAAAACAGAGTCAGATCGGGCGTGAAGAAGAAAATATCGGAACAGAACGAAAGGACCTGTCCGAAGTCAGACTGGACCACGAACATGAAATGGAACCGGAAAGCAGTGAAGCAGAAGATGGCAAAAAACAGACAGAAACTGGAAAGAAAGGTGCATTCAGAGGAACGGCTTATCACCGTGCCTTAGAATGTCTGGATCTGCTTGCTGTTACAGACCAGAGAAAACTGGAAGGGGATCTGTTAGACCTGTTTCAGCGAGGCTTTCTTACAGAAGAAGCCTATGAGTCCATCTTTCCATGGGATATATGGAAATTTCTGGAAAGTCCTCTGGGTAAGCGGATGAAACAGGCTGAAAAGGAAGGAAAACTTTACAGGGAGCGCCAGTTTATGGTAGGTATCCCTGTCAGTGAAATGGGAAAAGGGCTGCAGTCTGAGGAACTGGTGCTGATCCAGGGAGTGATCGACGCTTATATAGAAGAAGCCGATGGATTTATCCTCATTGACTACAAAACAGATTATGTACCCAAAGAAGATACACAAAAAGGAGAAGAACTGTTAAAAGAACGGTATCAGGTGCAGTTAGATTACTATGGAAGAGCCCTGACCCAGCTCACAGGAAAGAAAGTAAAAGAAAAATGGATCTATTCCTTTGGATTAAGAAAAGCAATCCAGTTGGGATAGTAAGATGTAATGGTTAAACAGTAACGATAATAGAAAACCAGAAAACCGCCCTGTCATCTGAATGTAAAAGATGGCAGGGCGGTTTTAGACTGTAAGCCTAACGGCGTATTTTTAAATTGCTGATCAGATCGCTACAGGAACTTTATGATCAAACGGATGATACTGGTAATTTTCCAGCTTGAAGCTGTCTGTTGTAAACTGGTAGAAATCTTTTACCTCCGGATCGACCCATAAAGTTGGTCCCGGCAAAGGCTCTTTTTTCAGAAGTTCTTCTACCATAGGAATGTGGCGGTCATAAATATGGGCGTCTGCGATCACATGGACCAGTTCTCCTACTTTTAAGCCGCTTGCCTGAGCGAACATGTGCATCAGGACTGCGTACTGGCATACATTCCAGCTGTTTGCAGTAAGCATATCCTGGGAACGCTGGTTTAAGATACCGTTTAAGGTATCGCCGGATACATTAAAGGTCATGCTGTAGGCACATGGATACAGGTGCATTTCGCTTAAATCATGGTGATTGTAGATATTGGACATAATGCGGCGGCTTAAAGGATTGTGCTTTAAATCATAAAGGATACGGTCTACCTGGTCGAAATCCCCTTCTTTATAATGATGCTTCACGCCCAGCTGGTATCCGTAGGCTTTTCCGATACTGCCGGTCTCATCAGCCCAGGAGTCCCAGATATGGCTCTTTAAGTCATGTACATTGTTGGACTTTTTCTGCCAGATCCACAGCAGCTCATCCACTGCGGATTTAAAATAAGTGCGGCGCAGTGTGATCACCGGAAACTCTTTTCTTAAGTCGTATCGGTTTACAATGCCGAATTTTTTAATGGTGTGAGCCGGAGTGCCGTCTTCCCATACAGGGCGCACTTCATGGTCAGTATCCCAGACTCCGTTTGTAAGAATGTCTTTGCAATTTTGTATAAAAAGCTGATCTGCGTAACTCATGTGGTTTTGTGTCTCCTTTTGCGATGGCATAGAATATAGACTTATGGACACGCGCGGGCGCGCTCTGTTGTCTGCTTACGCAGACGGTCCATTACCTAGTATAGCAAATCTCAGACATGCAGTACAGCAAAACTGTAACAAATTTCAGCAAAAGGTATCTAAAAGGTATTGGTATCTTCCAATTTTAAAAACTACGTGTTATAATTCTTCTGGTAGTTAAAATATAAACAAGGGGTTTGGACATGAATTTGATCGCAGCAGCAGATGAAAACTGGGGAATTGGAAAAAATGGCGGACTTTTAGCCCATATTTCCGGTGACATGAAATATTTCCGTGAGACTACAAAAGGAAAAATAGTAGTCATGGGACGAAAGACTCTGGAAAGTTTTCCAGGGGGAAAGCCATTAAAGAACCGTGTGAACATTGTCCTTACCGGAAATAAGGATTTTGTGCCGGAAGGTGTGGTCATCTGCCACAGCGTAGAAGAGACACTTGAAAAATTAAAGGAATATCCCAAAGAAGATGTTTTCATCATTGGCGGTGGCATGATCTACAAAGCCTTCCTGCCATGGTGTGAAAAAGCGTATATTACCCACGTTTACCATACATTTGAGGCAGATACCTATCTGCCGGATTTAGAAAAGCAGGCAGGCTGGAAGTTAACATCTGTCAGTGACAGATATACCAATGAACCAGAAGGCGAACAGCCTGCAATGGACTATGAATTCAGGATCTACGAAAGGCAGAATGGATGAAATTTCTTGTAACAGCTGATAACAATGGGGCTATTGGCAGAGGAGCACAGCCCTTAGTGACGATCCCGGCTATGCAGCAGAGTTTCTTAAAAGAGACTCAGGGCAAAGTAGTGGTCATGGGACGAAAGACTCTGGAAGGACTTCCCGGTGGACAGCCTCTTGGAAACCGCGTCAATGTGGTACTTTCAGAAAATCCGGCCTATAAGATAAAAGGCGCTGTTGTATGTCACAATATTGATGAAGCACTGGAATATTTAAAACAGTTTTCTTCTGAGGATATATATGTGATCGGCGGAGAAAGCATTTTCCGACAGTTCCTGCCTTATTGCAATACCGTTTATCTGACTCATATTGATTATGAATATGATGCAGATGTAAAGTTTCCTGTAAATTTATGGAAATCCCAGGAATGGGAGATGGTGGAAGAAGGAGAAGAACAGACTTATTTCAGTCTGTGTTATACACCGGAAATTTTTGTAAGAAAGCAGGTCTGATGTAAAAATTTGATATTGGGGGGAGAAAAACATGAAAAGTGACGGCAGCGTGTTTACACTGGAAAACGAAGAACTTCTGATCATGGTTGAGCGTCATGGTTCTCAGCTTTCCAGGATCTATGATAAAAAAGCAGACAGGGAGATCCTGTGGAGCGCAGACCCGGCAGTATGGAACCGTCATTCACCTATCCTTTTTCCATTTATTGCCAAATCTGTAAATGGAAAATACCGCTATGAGGGAAAGGAATACAATATTTCTTCTCATGGATTTGCAAGAGATATGGACTTTGAGCCGGTCCTTTGCGATATGGATGAGTGTACATACGTATTAAAAGACACGCCGGAGACAATGGAAAAATATCCGTTCCATTTTGAACTGGAGATCACACACCGTTTAAAAGGACGTACCATTGAAACGTCCTGGAAAGTGACCAACTTAAATGGAAAAGAAATGCTGTTTATGATCGGTGGTCATCCGGCATTTCAGGTTCCGGAAGGAAAGAACATTTACGATTATACCCTTGTATTTAACAAAGAAGGGGTAAAAGCAGGGGAACATCAGGACAGTCTTCATTATCAGGCTCCTAATGCAGAGGGATATGAGGACCGTTCTCTTCAGGGTGATCTGAAACTTACAGATGGAAAAGTTCCTGTAACACCAGGATTTTTCGATACAGCACTGACTTATATGTTCGATCATGAGCAGATCAGCAGTGTAGGACTTTTGACAGATGGAAAGCCATATGTTACAGTATTATGCGACGGATTTCCTTTTGTAGGAGTCTGGACCATAGAAAAGACACACCCCTTTGTATGTCTTGAACCATGGTATGGAGTATGTGACTCAAAGAATTTTACCGGAGAGTTAAAAGAAAGACAGGGCATCCAGAGCTTAAAAGCCTGGGAGACCTGGGAAAAAGGTTACAGCATCAGGATAGAGTGATCTGCCTGGTCTATAATAGAAAAAATAATGTCCACTGGACATAAAACATTTTAGGAGGGAAAACATGTACAAGATTGTAAATGCAGAATGTCTGGCAGACAAGATCTATCTGATGGATGTGGAAGCACCCCGTGTAGCAAGAGCCTGTCAGCCAGGAGAATTCGTTATCGTTAAGATGGATGAAGTAGGAGAGAGAATTCCCCTTACTATCTGCGATTTCGACCGTGAGAAGGGTCTGGTAACCATCGTATTCCAGATCGTAGGTGCTTCTACCATGCGTATGGCAGAACTGAAAGCCGGAGATTATTTCCAGGATTTCGTAGGTCCTTTAGGACAGCCATCTGAGTTTGTAAAAGAAGACTTAGAAGAAGTTAAGAAGAGAAAATACCTGTTCGTAGCAGGTGGTGTTGGTTCTGCTCCTGTTTACCCGCAGGTTAAGTGGATGCATGAACATGGCATTGATGTAGATGTAATTGAAGGTTCCAAGACCAAGAGTCTTTTAATTCTGGAAGATAAGTTAAAAGCAGTTGCAGGAAATCTGTACGTAACTACAGATGATGGTTCTTACGAGCGTAAGGGCATGGTAACTGAGGTTATCAAAGACCTGGTTGAAAATCAGGGTAAAAAGTACGATGTATGTGTTGCCATCGGACCAATGATCATGATGAAATTCGTATGTAAGCTGACCAAGGAACTGGGAATTCCAACTATCGTCAGCCTGAACCCGATCATGGTAGATGGAACTGGTATGTGTGGAGCATGCCGTGTTTCTGTAGGCGGTGAAGTGAAGTTCGCATGTGTAGACGGACCTGAGTTTGACGGACATCTGGTAGATTTCGACCAGGCTATGAAACGTCAGCAGATGTATAAGACAGAAGAAGGCCGTGCGATCCTGAAATTCCAGGAAGGCAAGACACATCACGGCGGATGCGGAAACTGCGGAGGTGAAGAATAATGGACGTATTAAAGAGAGTACCTGTAAGAGAACAGGATCCAAAGGTAAGAGCTACTAATTTTGAGGAAGTATGTCTTGGATATAACCAGGAAGAAGCACAGGAAGAAGCAACCCGCTGCTTAAACTGCAAGAACGCACAGTGCGTTAAGGGCTGCCCTGTATCTATCAACATTCCAAAATTCATTTCAGAAGTAAAAGAAGGCAAGTTCAAAGACGCAGCAGCAACTATCGCTGAGTCCAGTGCACTGCCAGCAGTCTGCGGACGTGTTTGTCCACAGGAGAGCCAGTGTGAAGGAAAATGTATCCGCGGCTTTAAGGGCGATCCTATTTCCATCGGTAAACTGGAGCGTTTCGTAGCAGACTGGTCCAGAGAGAACGGCGTTGTACCGGCTAAGCCAGAGACCACCAATGGTATCAAGGTAGCTGTGATCGGTTCCGGTCCTTCCGGTCTGACCTGTGCAGGAGATCTTGCAAAACTGGGCTACGAAGTAACCATTTTCGAGGCACTTCATGAGCCAGGCGGCGTTCTTACTTATGGTATTCCTGAGTTCCGTCTTCCAAAGACCAGAGTTGTACGTCCGGAAGTAGAGAACGTTAAGAAATTAGGCGTTAAGATCGAAACAGACGTTATCATCGGCAAGTCCGTTACCATTGACGAACTGATGGAAGAGGAAGGCTTCAAGGCTGTATTCATCGGTTCCGGTGCCGGACTTCCAATGTTCATGGGTATCCCTGGTGAGAACGCAAACGGCGTATTATCCGCAAATGAGTACCTGACCAGAAGCAACCTGATGAAGGCATTCCGCGATGACTATGACACCCCGATCTACTTAGGCAAGAAAGTTGCCATCGTAGGCGGCGGAAACGTAGCAATGGATGCTGCAAGAACCGCTCTTCGTCTGGGCGCAGAAGTACATGTAGTATACAGAAGAAGTGAAGCAGAGCTTCCAGCCCGTGCAGAGGAAGTTCATCATGCAAAAGAAGAAGGCGTTATCTTCGACCTTCTGACCAACCCTGTAGAAATCTTAACTGATGAAAATGACTGGGTAACCGGCATGGTAGTACGTAAGATGGAACTGGGCGAGCCAGATGCTTCCGGACGCCGCAGACCAGTAGAGGTAGAAGGTTCTGATTACACCATCGACGTAGATACCGTTATCATGTCCCTTGGTACTTCTCCAAACCCACTGATCTCCTCTACCACAGAAGGACTGGAGACCAACAAGTGGAAATGCATCATCGCTGATGAAACCAACGGCAAGACCACCAAGGAAGGCGTATACGCAGGCGGCGACGCTGTAACAGGCGCAGCAACCGTTATCCTTGCAATGGAAGCTGGTAAAGCAGGCGCCAGAGGTATTGATGAGTACTTGAAAGGCAATAAGTAATATTTTCTAAATCCTATTTGAATTAAAAACAGATATCCCTTTGCAGTTGATCGTTAAGAGGCTGCAGAGGGGTATTTTTTTATTTTTAATTTATAAAATTTAACAGGATTTTTATATTTTCAACAAGTAAAGATTGTGCTAATATAAATACATAAAAAGCGGCTCTTAATACGGGGGCGTACATAGGAGGTAATGTGTATGGGAACTAACATTATTGTAACGGCTATTGTGGTCGTGTATCTTCTGTTTATGTTATGGATCGGCTGGTATTCTTCCACCAAGATCACAAGCAACACAGACTTTATGGTAGCAGGAAGACGATTAGGTCCCCTTTTAATGGCAGGAACACTGGCTGCAACGGAGATCGGCGGTGGCAGTTCCCTGGGTGTTGTACAGAATGGTATGTCCGGCTTTGGACTGAGTGCTTCCTGGTATATTACCACCATGGGTATTGCCTTTGTAATCTTAAGTTTTATTGCACCGAAATTCCGTGCGGCTACTGTTAAGACCGTTCCGGAATATTTCCGCAGACGTTATGGCAAGGAATGTGGTCTGATCACAGCGATCATCATGCTGCTTCCTTTGGTAGGACTGACAGCAGGACAGTTTATTGCCTCAGCGGTTATCCTTTCCACCATGTTAAATATTGATTACCAGGTGGCAGTTGTGATCGTGGCAGTGGTAGTTACTGCTTATTCCATTATGGGCGGCTTGTGGAGTGTTACACTGACTGACTTTGTGCAGGTATTCCTGATCGTCATCGGTATGATCATTGCAATTCCTTTCGCATTAAATTACGCAGGTGGCTGGAGCAGCGTAACTGCAAACATTGAGCCGGGAACATTGAGCATGTTTAAGGGCTATGATGTATTTGGCATTATTTCCCTGGTTGTTATGTATACAGCAACCTTCTCTGTTGGACAGGAAGCAGTATCCCGTTTCTATGCTGCAAAAGATGAGAAAGCAGCAAAGGGCGGCGCATGGCTGGCAGCTCTTGTAAACTTTATTTACGCATTTGTTCCTACTATTTTAGGTATCATTACACTGGCACTGATCAACATGGGCAAGTTCAGCGCAGATAAATTTGCTTCTGTAGGCGCCCGTTACGCCCTTCCGGTACTGGCTATGAACACCATGCCGGCACTGATCTGCGGTCTGCTGTTTGCAGGCATCATTTCCGCAACCATGTCCAGTTCCGACTCTGACCTGTTAGGTGCCGGATCTATTTTCGCAAATGATATTTACAAAGCAGTATTAAAACCGGATGCTTCCAGCCAGTCTGTTATGAACGTAACAAAGATCGTTATGTGTCTGGTAGGCGTTGCATCTATGTTTATTGCACTGTTTAATACCCAGAGCATTGTTTCTATCCTGATGTTCTGCTTTACCTTACGTGCAGCCGGTTCCTTCTTCCCATATGTTATGGGACATTACTGGAAGAAAGCTTCCAAGGCAGGAACCATTGCGTCCCTGCTTGCAGGAACTGTAGTTGTTGTTTATCTGGAGCATATTTCCGGCGGTGTGCTCTTTGGCATTAAGTTCAGCCAGCCGATCATTCCTGGTCTGGTAGCAGCCTTTATCGGATTTATCCTATTCTCCAAGATCATGCCTCCTGAGCATGAGACAACGGAATTAGCACCGGAAGAGGATGACTAAGGTATAAAAATATCCCCCGCCAGACTAACAGGTGGGGGAAAATATAAGAGATTTGTTTGAAATCGCCGTTGGGCGGTTTTTGTATTTTGGGAAGATTTATCCCCACCAAGATAGGAAAGGAAAACGCATTCTTATTTCGCAGCTTTTACAGCGATCTGGATCGCTTCTGCCATTACTTCAGCAGCCAGAGTTCCAGTCATATTTACATCTGCAGTCACTCTTGGGCCGCAGGAAGCAGCGTAGATAGAGTCGCCGTCTGCCATGGTTCCTACCGGGTTGATACAGCGTGAATAGGCGCTGCGGGTCATGGAAGCGATCTTATTTAATTCAGCCTTGGAGAAATCACCATTTGTGATAATAGCACCAATGGTAGTATTGGAATTTTTAGCACGGAACAGATCGGTCTGCTGGCTCAGTTTGTAAAGTGCTTCTCTGGAGTCTGCAAAGCCGTCCATACCAGGAAGTTTTGGTCCTGCGATCTTTTCGCCGGTAGATGGATCATAAATATCACCCAGGGCATTTAAAACAACGACAGCGGCAACTTTCAGGCTTCCTGCACTGACAGCATAGATGCCAAGACCTGTTTTTGTGGCATATTCCCGTCCACAGATCTTTCCAACACTGGCGCCTGTTCCTGCGCCGGTGATACCACTTTCCGGATGGTTCTTTTCCGCATCTTCACATGCCGCATATCCCATGGCAGCATCCGGCCGCACATCTGCCCGGCCGATCCCCAGGTCATAAATACAGGACTGGCACACTAAGGGTACTTTTGCAAAGCCGGTATCATAGCCAATTCCATGTTCCTCCAGATAACGCATAACACCGTCACTGGCAGCCAGTCCAAAAGCAGAGCCGCCGGATAATACAATGGCATTAATGGGATTATCAGCAGTAACAGGAGAGGTAAGAGGCGTTTCTCTGGATGCCGGGCCGCCGCCGCTGATATCGCAGCCAGCTTTGGCACCTTCATCAAAGCGTAAAACGGTAACTCCGGTCATGGCATTTAAGTCCTGGGCATTTCCTATGCGGAGCCCTTCAATTTCGGTAATAGAAATCTCTTTCAAAGGCGGAAATAATTTCATAATAAACAAATCTCCTTATACATCTTTATAATATTTTTCCCGGACAAAACTGCCCGGGAAATCGTATTTTCATGTTAAATTAAGTTATTTCTTTAAAGCAGCTGTCAGTGCTCTGGAAACAGCACTTCCAAGAATGGTGCATACAACAGCTTCAATAGCACCCTGAATACCTACAAACAGGACAACAAAGAACAGTGGATTGGAAGTTCCAAGCCCGGAAGCAATGTTCTGGATGTATTCTGTATGGAAGAAGAACAGTACCAGGGAACTCATAAACAGCAGGGTGTTTAACAGCGGGCAGGAAAGGCTTGCAATAACGAAAGCTCCGTTTTTGGAAACTTTCTTAAGAGCAGCGAAGATCAGGCCGCACAGCCATCCCTCCAGGATACGGGGAACTAATAAAGTAAATAAAAGACCAAATGGGTTGATCTGTAATAAAGCTGCGCTGAAAGCAGAACCACCGGTAAGAGCCATAATGGCACTGGTCAGGCCGAAAGCACCGCCGCAGATGGCACCGGCTGTTGGACCAAGGATAATGGCACCTACAGCTACAGGCACTGTTAAAAATGTAATGGTAAGTCCCGGAGTGCGCAGATAACCGAGAGGTGAAAATGCCATGACAAAAATAATGGCAACCATAAGGGCTAATTTCACCATAAAAGTGGTCCGTGAATGGGACATCTCAGAAGTTACTGGATTTGCAGTTGTTGTTTTCATTGTGTTCTCCTTTTTCGCTGATAAAACGGCACTGGTTCTATCTGCATATCTGCAGTTTCACAGCTCCCCCTGTTTTTCAGCCTTTATTTAGTTTGTTTTGGGGATACAATGAACGGAAACTTAAGAGTAAAAAGCTCAGTTCCAGACCATAAGATCATAGAAAATCAAGTAGAATAAAGTTGTATACATGATACAGGTAAAAAGCATCTGGTTACAGCCATAAAAGGTCTGCACGGGCAAATTCCTGCAAAGTATATAATTTATAAAAAGGTCTGATCATGATACATTTTCCTAAGAATAACGTTCAAATTTAATATAGCATAAATCTGGAAAACAGCAAGTTTTTATGCAGGTACAAAGGAAAAAAGCATAAAGCTGGCAGTACATTTGACAGAAAATCCAGTAGCATTTCAGGGTAAATGTGGTTATAATGTAATGGGTGCCGAAAAAAACAAGCGCCGCGAAAGCGGCATTTGTTTTTTTCAAGCCCATTAACGAACAACCCGTCTGCGAAGCAGACAGTAGAGCGCGTAGAAAGGACACACCATGTATCAAATAGATTTCACCACCCCGATCCACATCCATTTCATCGGCATCGGCGGTATCAGTATGAGCGGTCTTGCTGAGATCCTCTTAGAAGAAGGCTTCACTATTACCGGTTCCGACTCAAAAGAGTCCCCTTTAACCCGTCACCTGGAAGAAAAGGGCGCCAGAATTTACTACGGCCAGAAAGCCTCTAACATTGAAGCCGAGCCAGGCATCCAGGTTGTAGTCTATACTGCAGCTATCCACCCGGACAATCCGGAATTCAAGGCAGCAAAAGACAAGAACATCCCAATGCTTACCAGAGCAGAACTCTTAGGCGAATTAATGCGCAACTACAAAGAGTCTGTTGCAGTTTCCGGAACCCATGGAAAGACAACTACCACATCCATGATCACAGACATCCTGTTAGCAGCTGATACAGACCCTACCATTTCCGTAGGCGGTATTTTAAAAGACATCGGCGGCAACATCCGTGTAGGCGGACCGGACCTGTTTGTAACAGAAGCCTGCGAGTACACCAACAGCTTCTTATCCTTCTATCCAACCATAGAAGTGATCTTGAACATTGAAGAAGACCACTTGGACTTCTTCAAAGACATTAACGACATCCGTCATTCCTTCCGCTTATTTGCAGAAAAACTTCCAAAAGGCGGACTTTTAGTCATCAACAGCAGTATCGAAAACATAAACGAAATCACATCCGGCTTACCATGCCGTATCGTAACCTTCGGAAAAGACCTTTCCAGCATGTATACAGCCCAGAATATCACCTATGATGAATTTGCAAGACCTTCCTACGACCTGGTTGTCCAGGGTGAGATCGTCAACCGCATTACCTTAGGTGTAACAGGCGAGCACAATGTATACAATTCCCTGGCAGCCATTGCAGTAGCTATGGAACTGGGCATTGGCTTTGACGCTATTATGTCCGGTCTTAAAAACTTTAAGGGAACAGACCGCAGATTTGAGAAAAAAGGTGAGATCGGCGGCGTGACCATTATCGATGATTACGCACACCATCCACAGGAGATTGCGGCTACACTGTCAGCGGCTAAAAATTATCCGCACAAGAAACTGTGGTGTGTATTCCAGCCACATACCTATACCCGTACAAAGGCATTTTTAGACGAATTTGCCCAGGCGCTTTCCGCAGCAGATGAAGTGATCCTGGCAGACATCTATGCAGCCAGAGAGACAGATACCTTAGGTGTAAGCTCTGCTGATATTGCTTCCAGGATCGAAAAACTGGGAACACCAGCCCACTATATCCCATCTTTTGATGAAATTGAGACATTTATCCTTGAACATTGTATGCAGGGTGATGTGTTGATAACTATGGGGGCCGGAGATATCGTAAGAGTGGGAGAAAAGCTCCTTGGAGAGTGATGTACTCTCGATTTGTCCACAATATCCACAGCGTTTTCAACATTTTTCAGAACGAAAAAATGTGGATTTCCAGATTAACATAATATAATGTCGCACGATTTAAAAACATAAGGTTTTATGCGGAGAAGACAGGTGTACGTCAGTGTGGCAGCAGGAAAAACGGAAACCGCTGCCCACATTATCCACAATATCCACATTTGTGGATGTGTAAAAATGCACCTGTTTTCTTTTTTATGTGGATGTGTTATGATGAAAACAATGAGGAGTGGTAAGGATGAGCAGGATTTTTAAGGACCGGTTAAGTACAGGTGTGACCCCTGTAGCCGATGCATTTATTGATAATTATATGGCAGCTGCCAACGGGGAGTATGTAAAAGTTTATCTTTACATTCTTCGCCATCAAAACCAGGAAGATCTGACGTTAGAACAGATCGCAGATGCCCTAAACCATACAGAAGCAGATGTAAAAAGAGCCATTAATTACTGGCAGAAGGCCGGGGTCTTAGAAAATGTACAGGATAATACCTTGGAAGGTATATCAGCAGAACAAAATCGTACTAGCTGGTCTATAGATATAGAAGTACCCCCGGCGGCATCAAAGGAAACAGCTGCATCCCAGGCACCTGTTTCAGCTCCTGCCTATTCTGCAGAACAGGTAAGCCGTTTAAATAAGGATGAGGAATTTTCACAGCTTTTATACATTGCACAGAAGTTTTTAAACAAAGCGTTTACGCCCAGGGATTGTCAGGTATTTGCCTATCTTTATGACACTCTCGGTATGAATATCGGCTTGTTAGAGTATCTGGCAGAATACTGTGCCCAGAATGGCCATACATCGGTGCGCTATCTGGAAACAGTAGCCTTAAACTGGCATGAAAAAGGAATACGCACAGCCGAAGAAGCCCAGGAATACAGTACTGCGTATACAAAAGACGCTTTTGCGGTCATGAAAGCTTTTGGTTTAAACAGCCGCAAACCGGCAGTCCCAGAGCAGAAGATCATGGAAAAATGGTTTAAGGATTATGGCTTTGACCGTGAACTGGTCTTAGAAGCATGCAGTCGTACCATTAATGCGATCCATACCCCAAGTTTTCAGTATGCAGACTCCATTCTTACAGACTGGAAGAAAGCGGGCGTGAAAACCTTAGCAGATGTAAAGGGAATGGATGCCCGCAGGGCGGAACGTGCCCAAAATGGTGCTGTTAAGCGGCTTCAGAGTTATGGAAACGGGGCAGCAGCACAAAATAACAGAAAAACTTCCCAAAATCAGTTTCACAATTTTAAACAGAGGGATACAGATTATGACGCCCTGATGCTTCAGAATGTGAAAGAATGGATGGACAGTCCGGAATAATAAGGAGACAGACTTATGGCATTGAGCAATTCTCAGTATGACGCCATTATGAGAGAATATGGAAAACAGCAGATGGAAAACCAGCACAGTCAGGAAGCGCGGAAAAAAGAGATCTATCAAAAAGTTCCGGCTGTAAAGGAATTAGAGGCAGAGATCGCGGAGCGGTCCGTTGCCTGTGCCAGAAAACTTTTAGAGGGAAATCAGGAAGCAATCTACGAACTTCGGGAAAAGCTGGCAGATCTGAAGGAACAGAAGGCCCTTCTTATCAAGGCAGCTGGTTATTCGGATGATTATTTAGAACTCCATTACCGCTGTAAAGACTGCAGGGATATGGGTGGATGGCCAGCCATTGCTTTGCGGGCCCAGATGAAACTGCTTTATGCCCAGTCTAATCTGGAACGTGTGCTGGAACAGGAAAATTTTGATCATCTTACATTTCAGTATTATGATAACAGCCAGATCATTCCGGAGATTGGTATGACCAATGCAGATTATATGCGCCGGGTGGTAAAAAGCTGTATGGAATTTGCACAGAATTTTGACAGTCACCAGGACAACCTGCTTTTTACAGGAAGCACAGGAGTGGGAAAAACATTTCTCACCAACTGCATTGCCAGAAAGCTGATGGATACCTATCATTCCGTGATCTATTTTTCTGCCAGTGATCTCTTTGAAGTGTTTTCAAGAAACAAATTTGATTATGATCAGGCAGAAGAGATGAAGGACACTTACCGGTATATCCTGGATTGTGACCTTCTGATCATTGATGATCTGGGAACCGAATTAAACAACAGTTTTACTTCCTCCCAGTTATTTTACTGCATCAATGAGAGAATGAATATGAACCGTTCCACTATCATTTCCACCAATCTTTCCCTGACCCAGCTGCGTGACTCCTATACGGACCGTGTGACTTCCCGTATCATGCGTTACCGTATTATCCCTCTTTACGGCAGGGATATCCGTCTGTTAAAAAGATAACCCTTAAGATATCTTGACGGATACAAACGAAAAATGGTATAAAGATATATGCTGGCATTCGTATGAGATAACAAGGCAATGCCGGTTAAAACAGGAGGATAAATATCATGTTATATGAGGAAAAAATCATTGAAACAATTCCGGTAGGTCCTTTAGGCCTTATTCCTTTAAAGAGCTGCACAGGTCTTGGAAAAAAGGTGGACGATTATCTGGTAGAGTGGAGAAGAGAGAGAGAAAGCGAACATAAGTCAACTATCGCATTTTCCGGATATCAGAGAGATTCCTATATTCTGGAAGCAAACACACCAAGGTTTGGTTCCGGTGAAGGAAAAGGAACAATTGAAGAATCTGTCAGAGGTGATGACCTCTATATTATGGTAGATGTATGTAATTACAGTCTGACCTATTCACTGTTTGGAATGACAAATCATATGTCTCCAGATGATCATTTCCAGGATCTGAAGAGAATTATCGCTGCAGCAGCAGGCAAGGCACGCAGAATTAACGTTATCATGCCATTCCTGTATGAAAGCCGTCAGCATAAGCGTTCCGGAAGAGAGTCCTTAGACTGTGCAATGGCTCTTCAGGAACTTGTAAATATGGGTGTTGAAAACATCATTACTTTCGATGCACATGACCCAAGAGTACAGAATTCAATTCCGTTAAAGGGATTTGAGACTGTACAGCCGATCTATCAGTTCTTAAAGCATCTGTTAAAGAATGAGCCGGATCTGCAGATCGACAGCGACCACATGATGGTCATCAGCCCGGATGAAGGCGGTACCAGCCGTGCCATCTACTTCGCAAATATGCTGGGACTGGATATGGGTATGTTCTACAAGCGCCGTGATTACACCAAGATCGTAAACGGCCGAAACCCGATCGTTGCTCATGAGTTCTTAGGTTCCAGCGTAGAAGGAAAAGACGTACTGATCATTGATGATATGATCTCTTCCGGCGAGAGCATGTTAGATGTTGCAAAGGAATTAAAGCGCAGAAAAGCAAGAAAAGTATTTATCTGTGCTACTTTCGGTCTGTTCACCGGCGGACTTGCAAAGTTTGACCAGTATTATCAGGATGGTCTCATTGACCGTATCCTTACTACCAACCTGGTATACCAGACACCAGATCTGTTAAGCAGACCATACTATATTGATGTAGATATGAGCAAGTACATTGCCTCTTATCATTGATAACCTGAACCATGACGCATCCTTAAGCGATCTGCTGACACCTACCAAGAGGATCAACAAGCTTCTTGAAAGATATAAAGAGCAGCAGGCAGCTAAAAACAGCGAAAATAATGCTTAACCAGGAGCGCTGATCCAGTTATATAACATATAAGTTTACAGGGGCTGTGACAAAATAGCAGGAAACAAGCTGTTTTGCATGGCCCCTTTTGGCAGAAAGTTGGAAAAAAGATATGAGGGAAAAATGGTTTCGGGAACATATCTGGTGGATGAGTTTTATCCTCAGCCTGATGGTGGTATGGGTCCATTCTGAAAATACAGAGTTGTTTTTAGGGGAATTAGGAAGGGAAAGCCTGGTTTACAGGCTGGAGTTCTTTTTCGCTCAGACCTTAGGACAGATCGCAGTTCCCGGCTTTTTCATGATCTCTGCCTATCTTTTTTACAGAAATTTCCAGTTTTCAAAAACAGTTTCCAAATGGAAGAGCCGGTGCAAAAGCCTTCTTCTTCCTTATGTTTTGTGGAATATTCTTTATTATCTGGGTTACGTTGTAGTCACAAGGCTTTCTTTTGTGAAAAAGATCATTGGAAAAGAGCCGGTTGCTTTTGGTTTAAAAGAACTGTTTCAGGCGGTAGCATATTATAAATATAATCCCGTGTTCTGGTATCTGTTCCAGCTGCTGCTTTTAGTGGTTCTGGCGCCTTTTCTGTACTGGATCATCTGCCGGAAATGGAGCGGTCTGTTATGGTTGCTCCTTCTTATAACTGCTCTGTGGAAAAATGTAAGTTTACCCATCTTAAATCTGGATGCTCTGTTCTACTACAGTGCAGCCGGGTATGCTGTGCTTTTTTCTGAAAAGGTGGAAGGAGAAAATACATCTTCCGGGAAAAAAATCTGGTTTGCCATTCTTATTCTTTGCTGGCTTACCCTATGGTTTCTTGGAAGACCTGGAGCAACTTTACATTTTACACCGGTCCATACTGTTCTGACCCGTTTACTGGGAGTGCTTATTTTCTACAGTATTTTAAAAGAAATACCCTTCAGACCAGCCACTTCTACAGTAAAAAACAGCTTTTTCCTTTATGCCATCCATTTTCCATGGGCCCGTTTCTTTAACAAAGCCGGAGCTGTACTTTTTAAAGGAAATCAGGGGGCTGCAGCAGTATTTTTCCTGACTATGCCTTTTCTGATCCTTGGTATAAGCAAGGTCCTGGGAGAGCTGTTAAAACATACAGTTCCCGGAATTTATGAAATTCTTTCCGGCGGCCGCGGACAGTAAAATGCCTGATATTGTGCATTGATGATAAATTTTTTATATAAGAAAGATGAAAGGTTGTATTTTTTTTATGAATATGTTAAAATCAGTATAAGATGTATTATAACAACTATGTTCTTGTTACAAGGACAGAAATGAGGGAATGATATGGCTATTAATAAAGAATATTCTACTCCATTGTATCAGCAGCTTGTGGATTCAGTAAAAGCACAGATTAGAGATGGCATTTTAAAAGAAGATGACCGTTTAGGCTCAGAGCAGGATATCAGCAGAGAATATAATGTCAGCCGTATCACGGTGCGTAAAGCATTCGAGATCTTGGCAGACGAAGGCTATGTAACAAAACGTCAGGGAATCGGAACTTTCGTTTCAGCCAGGAAATTAAATAATTTTAACGAAGGGCAAATGAGAGGATTTACAGAAATGTGTATTAAGGATGGTAAGGTACCGTCTTCAGAATTGATATCTGCAGGATGGGTCAGTAATTTGCCGTCTATCAGCCATCACCTTCATGTCCCAGAGGAAGAACCGATTTTAAGAGTGCTTCGTGTACGCAAATGTGATGGGGTACCTGTGATGGTGGAAGATGGTTATTTTCCGAAACGTTTTTCTTATTTGATGAGCGAAGATCTTTGTGGTTCTACGTTTGAAATATTCCGTCGACACGGGACGGAACCAAGCCATTTTAGTAAAATTATGGATATTTGCTATGCTACAAAGTTCGAGGCACAAAAGCTGGAAGTGCGTGAACGTCAGGCATTGATTTTACAGAAAGATATGGCATTTGATCAAAATGGGGATGCGATTCATTATACAAAGTTGGTAATCAATCCGGAACGGTATAAATTAACAATTATAATGTGATCTTTATAAAATAAAAATAAAGGTGAATTTAGTAAAGTAAAAGGAATAGATATCGTAAGTTACAAAATTGATAACTTTACGGTATCTTTTTTTATACCTTGACACTGCAAAATGCACAAAAAATAATAATTAAATACCACAAAAATCACAAAAATGTAAAAACGCTATTGCCAAACATTATATAACGTTATATAATGACATCAAGCTGATACGAGATGTATCTAGAACAGAAACAAGATGTTATAAAAAGAAAGTGAGGGTAATATGGTAAAATTTGCAGCAGCAGGTTATGTATGCGTTGATTATTATCCGGATTTTAACAATCGTTATTACATAACGGGTAATGGGGTAGATGTGCTATTCAATCTGCTGGACATAAAAAAAGGAAAAGATATGGAAGCATCCATTATTTCCGCTGTATCTGATGATGAATACGGAAAAGAAGCGGTAAAAATGTTCCACGAAAGAAATATCGATTGCTCTCATCTGGAAGTAATACCAGGAGGTATGACACCAAGAGTACCTTTACATTTGGTGGACAATGACCGGGTACACGGAACTCCTGTACGGGGGATCATGCAGGATTATGAGTTTTCAGAAGAAACTCTGGAATATATCTGCCGCCATGATATGATGCACAGTGATTTTACGGGACGTTTAAATCACAGGTTGGGAGATATACGAAAAAGTGGTACAAAAGTATTTTTTGATCTTGGGAATAATCTGAAACATCCTGATTTGGAAGAGGTGATTCAAAATATTGACTGTGGTCTGGTATCTTTTGGGAATGACTTTGAAGAAGGAAAAGCATTTCTTAAGTATGCACATTCAAAAGGTGTAAAACTGATGATCGCTACATTTGGAAAGCTTGGTTCTATTGCCTATGACGGTTCAACATTTTATAAAGGCGAGATCGTTCCCGTGGAACATGTTGTAAATACGGTAGGTGCAGGTGATTCTTATTTTGCAGGATTTATAAGCGGCATAATAGACGGAAAGAGTATACAGGAATGTATGAGAAGAGGCGCTGAACAATCCGCAAAAGTGATTTCTACATTTAATCCATATCTGTAAAAAATATGAAAAGGAGTATAAATTTATGATTATTGATATTCATGCCCATCCTGTTCTGCTTGATGTAATTAATGAAGATCCGGAAGATTTGAGCTTTCGTAAGCAGCAATTTGGAGTATTCAAATCAGGACGTAATCCTATTGAATTTGAGAAACTTTTAATTGATGATGCAAGGATTGATAAAGTTGTATGGCTTCCGGAAGACTATTCCACTCAGATGGGAAGACCCATTGTCAGCAATGAAGAGATGGAAAAGATCGTAGCTTCCTGTCCAGAACGTTTTATCGGATTTGCAAGTATAGATCCAAGAGATCCAAAGGCAAAAGAAAAATTAACATATGCTTTTGAAACACAGAAGCTTTCCGGACTTAAGTTAAATCTTTCACGCCTTCACATGTATGCAGACGATCCGCTGCTGGCACCGCTTTATGAAGTTTGTGAGGAGCATAACAAACCAATCATGTTCCACGCTGGTTACAGTTGGGAACCGGATACTCCTTCCAAGTATTCAGAACCGATCCTTTTTGAAGATGTAGCAGTCAATTATCCTAACCTTCGCTTCTGTCTGGCTCACATGGGATGGCCATGGTGGGAAGAGACCATCATGATGTTAATGAAATATCCAAATGTATATGCGGATACTTCTATGGTCTATATGGATTCTCCAAGGAATTATTATAGTCATCTGTTTTCTGTTAATATGAATTTAAACTGGCTTCAGAACTGCTTCCAGGATAAGGTTATGTTTGGTTCCAACAATCCACGTTTCCGCCATGTAAGAAGTCTGGATGGTATCCTGAACCTGCCGCTTCGTGAAGATGTAAAAAAAGCTATTCTTGGAGAAAATGCAATTCGCTTTTTAGGACTGGAGGATTAACATGGTAAAACTGTATGAAAACGAAGTTGTGACAAAACATGAATTTGATATGATCAACATCACAAATGAAGTGAAAAAAGCTGTAGCAGACAGCGGAATCAAAAACGGAATGGTTGCTGTTATCACCAAACATACAACTACCGGAATTATGATCAACGAAGCACTTCCTTGTGTAGAAAAAGATATAGAAATGCAGCTGGAACGCATTGTTCCAAAAGATTTTCCTTACGTACATACCCATATGCTTCCAACTTATGGAACCTGTTCAGGAAATGCCCCGGGTCATTTAAAGTCCATGCTGGTAGGAAATCACTGTATTTTCCCGGTGATTGACGGGAAAATGATGACGGGCGGAGAACAGAACATATATTTTGCGGAACTGGATGGTTTACAGATCCGTCATTATTTCATTGAGGTAATGGGGGAATAGCATTTTTGTAAGTCCAGCGGTGTGATGTCAAGAAAATAAATGATTTAAAAATCATACATTTTTGATATATACCGCAAAGACAAAAAACACCCACCTAAGCCCTGTCGACCAGATTTTTTAAATGAGCAGGGCGTAGTTCATCAGCAAGCAGATGGAATCTACTTTGCTGGACAGTATAGGCGGTTGTCTTTCAGCAGTCGAAAGACTAAACGCACAAATTTACGGGCAGTTAATGCGAGTGCACGTTTGTGTTGGCATCTGTTTACCTCTTTGTATTTGAGGTGGTAGAAGTCGCTGTATTCCTTGTCGCATCTTACAAGAGAAAATGCGGCTTCACACAGATAATACTTTAAAAATCGGTTGCCTGATGGAATGAGCCTTGTAACTTCGGCTTCAAATCCACCGGACTGGTGTTGTTTCCAGGCAAGCCCCGCATATTTAGCAAGCGATGCCTGATTATCAAAACGATTGATATCTCCGATTTCAGCCATGATACCGGCTGAATATACAGGCCCAATACCTGGAATGGATATCAATACATTTGGCAAGAGTTCCATCAGGGCTTTGATAGCTTTATCGAACTCTTTGATTTGAGATTCCAATGCCTTCATAGAGGTTATGGATATTGAAAGCACCTGATTAACAGAGTCATTTACCGTCTTGGGTAAACGGTAAGAACTGCGGGCAGCTTTCTGAATGGCTTTGGCTACTGCATCAGGATCAGGAAAGCGATTCTTTCCTTTTTCAATGATGAAGTCAGTAAGCTCATGTAAGTCCATATTTGCCAGTGCTTCTGCGGATTCAAATTCATCGTAGACAGCAAGGGCAGTAGTGCTGAAGGCATCGCTGAATACCTTCTCCTGCGTCATAGTAGAATACTTCTTGAACAGCACATTCATGAATCGCTGCTTTTCTTTGACAAGATTCTGAACAGCGAAGAAACGTGCCCGTGTGAGGTTTTGGAGAGCTTTATAACGGTAGTCTCCCATATATACCTCTTTGTTGATTCTACCGAAACGCAGGCAGTCAGCAATAACAAAAGAGTCCACATAATCATTCTTTGGCAAGTCATTGTAAGTATCGTGAAACTTCTTGACTTGCTTAGGATTGAGGACATGAATCTTTCTGTTAAACGGTGCCAGAGTGGCATCTTCCCTTAAGAAGTACACGAGATTGTCTCCGTAAACTGAGGTTGCTTCAAGACCGATCAGAACCGTGTCAAGGGAATGTGAAGTTAAAGCAGAATAGATTTTTTTTACCAACAGGGTAGAACCTTCATGAGAGTTAGCAACAGAAAAGTTGCTGTGTTTATCTCCATTTGGAAGCATTAAGTAAACGACATTGGATTTGCTGCTTACATCGATACCGACGTAAAGAGTGTTCATTGTAATCACCTTCTTTCGTTGTAGATTAAAGTGTTCAATCGGCTTGGTAAAACCCATGATCATGGAGCATCGACACCCTCGCATATAAGAATCCAGCTTAAGATGGACAGATGCGAAACCACACTGCTAGATGGTTATCCATGAACTTAAGCAAACAGCCAGGGTTTGAAGCTAACTTCCATGTCAGGGGAACAGACTTAGTATGAAGCAACCATTACTGGTTCAACAGGAGTGAAAAGAACTATTACCTGATTGACACTGGGACAATTATATCATGGGCTTTACTAAGCCTATTGAACAAATATTTATTTAGTAACTTATTAACCAAAATATATGTATTTATGTATCTAAAAGATATTATACGAGGAGTGACCAATATGATCTTTGGACTGAATTTTACATTTTATCAAAATATTGGTTCTATTATATGGACGGCTTAAAAGTAACGCTTCAGCTGGCATTCTGGACTTTGATCCTTTCCAGTATAGTTGGTGTGATCATGGGCATGATCCGTGTGCAGAACTATAAAATCATAAGTACGATCATTGACTGGTGGATTAATTTTATCCGCGGTGTTCCTATTATGGTACAGATATTCATTGTGTACTACGGATCGCAACGTCGCTTCCACAGTTCTGGGCGGCAGTTGTATCTTTGACAGTTAATAGTTCTGTGTACATTGCAGAACATAAGCCGGAATGCAGGCGGTAAACAAAGGCCAGATGGAAGCTGCCAGATGTATTGAATGTCCAAACTACAGGCGAACTTTTACATCATCATTCCACAGGCAATTAAAATGTACTCCCGTCCCTGTGTAATGAATTCATCCTTCTTATTAAAAATACGTCCATTGTATCCGTTATTGCACTTCATGAGCTGACCTATACATCAAATTCAGTACGTGCTAATACGTTCCTGGCATTTGAGCCGTTGATCGTAACTGCCTTTATTTATTTTGTGATCACCTATGTCATTAAAGAAACTGGTAGGAATACTGAGAGGAGGCTGCGTGCACATGACTGATCAGAGAGAAGCCGTGATCCAGGTAAAAGGATTAAAGAAAAATTTTGAAGTCTTGAAGTGTTAAAAGGCGTAGATATGAAGGTTCTGAAAGGGGAAGCAGTGGTAGTGATCGGTCCGTCCGGCTCCGGAAAATCCACATTGCTGCGCTGCTTAAACCTTTAGAAACACCTACAGGCGGTGATATCCTGTTTCACGGACAGTCTATTTTAAGAAAAGATCTGAAGTTAGATGAGTATCGTGAAAATTTGGAATGGTGTTCCAGCTATTTAATCTGTTTGAAAATTTAAGTGTACTGGACAATGACCATCGGTCTGCGAAAAGTAAAAAATTCCCAAGGAACAAGCTGAAAAAAGGCTATGGAGCTTTTAAAGCAGGTAGGCCTGGAAAGCAAGGGATGTGTATCCATCCAAACTTTCCGGTGGCAGAAGCAGCGAGTAGCCATTGCAAGAACACTGGCAATGGATCCGGAAGTTATCCTTTTGATGAAGCAACTTCTGCGCTGGATCGGAAATGGTAGGAGAAGTTTTGAAAATCATGCGCCAGCTTGCGGAAAATGGCATGACTATGGTAGTAGTGACCCATGAGATGGGATTTGCCAGAGAAGTAGGTGACGCGGCTGGTATTTATGGATGGAGGATATATTGTAGAGGAAGGTAATCCTAAAGATGTGATCACAAATCCACAGCATAAAAGGACGAAGGAATTTTTAAGCAAGATGTTATAAAGATAAAGAAAATATTATGACAAGATATTATTTAAGGAGGAAATGACTATGAGGAAAATGAAAAAATGGCGGCTCTTTGTATGGCGGGCATGATGGCACTCTCTCTTGCAGCATGTTCTGGCGGTGCCAAGGAAACGACTGCAGCTGCGCCTGCGGAAACTCAGGCAGAGACTGCTGCACAGACTACAGCAGAAGAAAAGCCCAGGAAACCACATCAGGAGCTTCCTCAGGTTCTGTTTCTCCGGAAGAATTTGCAAAACAGGAGCATGGTCCGATCTTTGAAGATATCATCAAAACGGAAAATTAAAGTGGGAATCATTGGAAATAATCCTACATTCTGTTTCCACACAGTTAAAGATGGCAAAGATGAGCTGGTGGGATTTGAAGTAGAAGGAATGTATGAGATGGCAAAACGTCTCAGTGATTACCTGGGGCGTGAAGTGACAGTTGATTTTTATGAAAGTGATTTTACAGGCTGTATGTCCGCACTGCAGGCAAACCAGGTATATTTTGTAACACGTCTGTCTCCTACTGATGAGCGCAAGAAGACCTGGCTGTTTACAGATGTATATCATAAATCTGATGAATGTTATGTTGCAAAGAAGGACAATGAAAACAGTGATATGTTTACCGGAACATTAAAAGGTGTTAAGGTTGCGGGACAGATGGGATCCATTGATATTACAATGACAAAATATCTCTATCCAGATGCTGAGATCCAGGAATTAGATAATACTCGAACATGCTTCTGGCTGTTAAGAACGGAAAAGCAGATCTGGCTTGTATGAATGCAGTTTCGGCAGCAATGTCTGTAGCTGCTAATGATGATCTGGTAGTAGTGGATAAGCACATGGGAACCAACGGATGAATTTGATAAAGGCTGTGGTCTGTGTATGGCGTACGGAAATGAAGATTTTGCAAACTGGTGCAATGGCTTCTTCTCTGATATTAAGGCAGAAGGCTTATGGGATCAGATGCAGTCTGACGCAGCAGCAGAACTGGATGCAAAGGCTCTGGAAGACTTTATTGCACAGTAATTTTGTTATACAATTCTTTTATTTCGCTCAGTTGTTTTTCATATAGCCGTGGTCCGGGATCTTTTCCGGGCTGCGGCCTTTTAAACCCTTTAATGCATCTTGCAAACAGAAAATAAATATGTTATTGTAAAACCAACTCCCGCAGGTATTCACACTGCAAAGACATTAAAACTCCCTTCCAGGGGCATTCGCCCGCTTTTACCAAAAGGATTTACAAAGTAACTTTACAAAGAAGAAATTACATTACAAAGAAGAAATCGAAAAGCAGGTTGACAATTTTAATAACTGTACTATGATTATGGTACACGACAGAACACTTGTTCGCATTTATTTTCTCGGGAAGATGTATTAAGAAATGTCTTGCTAACTATAGGGTAGAACCTTGTTGGCTGTAATTGAGTAATGGTTTAAAATCCACAAAACCAAGTGATAAACAAATAAAAACTAGGAAAGGAAAAGCTATATAGATGAAACCTATATCTATCAATGAAATGAATTGATAGGTATGTACCAATGGCTTAGTTGGGAATTTACGACTGTGGAGTGTACAAGAACTTGTGAGTAGCGTGTTGCTTGCGACCGCCAAAGCACACATTGAAGCAGTAACTACAAATCGTGAGATTGTAGCGGATCATCTAGCATATACACAGGTGTATATGTTTTAGTAGCAGGAAAACATGGGCAAAGAAGAAAAGATGAGCGTGAATAGAGATATGAATAAAGAGGAAAAGTTAAAAGCATTAGATGCTGCTTTGACTCAGATTGAAAAGGCATACGGCAAGGGCTCCGTTATGAAATTAGGTGAGTCCGGTGTAAATATGAATATTGAAACAGTTCCTACCGGTTCCATCAGTCTTGATATTGCATTAGGACTGGGAGGTGTTCCAAAGGGAAGGATTATTGAAGTGTACGGTCCTGAGTCTTCCGGTAAGACTACCGTTGCCCTTCATATGGTAGCAGAGGTACAGAAAAGAGGCGGTATCGCAGGCTTTATCGATGCAGAACATGCCCTGGATCCTGTATATGCAAAGAATATCGGTGTAGATATTGATGAACTCTATATTTCACAGCCGGATAACGGGGAACAGGCTTTAGAGATCACAGAGACTATGGTACGTTCCGGTGCAGTAGATATTGTGATCGTGGACTCTGTAGCAGCCCTGGTTCCAAAAGCTGAGATCGATGGTGAGATGGGTGACTCCGTAGGTCTTCAGGCCCGTCTCATGTCCCAGGCATTAAGAAAACTGACTGCCATCATCAGCAAGTCCAACTGTATCGTTATCTTTATCAACCAGCTGCGTGAAAAGTAGGCGTTATGTTCGGAAATCCGGAAGTTACTACTGGTGGTCGTGCCCTTAAGTTCTATTCTTCTGTCCGTATGGATGTGCGCAGGATCGAGACATTAAAGCAGGGCGGCGAAGTAGTAGGAAACCGTGTCCGCGTAAAGGTTGTAAAGAATAAGATCGCTCCGCCATTTAAAGAGGCAGAATTTGATATTATGTTCGGTAGGGAATTTCCAAGGAAGGCGATATCTTAGATCTTGCTGTAAAGAGAATATTGTAGAAAAGAGCGGTGCATGGTTCGCTTATGATGGTTCCAAGATCGGACAGGGACGTGAGAACGCAAAGCAGTACCTTCTTTTCATCCTGCGATCTGTGAAGAGATCGAAGCCCAGGTACGTAAAGTACAATCTGCCAGGTGCTGAAGAAGCAGAGGCACAGGCAAGAGAGGCAGCTAAGAAAGAGGAAGAACTGACCGGTTCCATTCTTCCGGAAGGCACAGAAGAAGAGCTGATGGCTGGTGAGGCTGAAGAAGAATGATCGTTAAGGCAGTTGTGCCTGTAGATAAGAGAAAATGCAAAGTCTTTCTGGAGGGAGACTTTGCATTTGTTTTATATAAAAGCGAAGCAGCCCGCTTTCATATAGAAGAGGGAAATGATCTTCCTGCAAAACATATGAAATGATCGAAGAAGAAATACTTCTTAAAAGAGCCAGGGACCGGGCATTATATCTTCTTCAGTCACAGGGCCGTACACAGGCGGAGATGATAAAGAAATTAAAAGATGACGGTTATTCACAGTCAGTTACGGAGCGTGTACTTTCATTTCTTCAGGAATACCACTTTATTGATGACAATGCCTATACAGAAAATTATATCCATGTAAATAAAGGAAGAAAGAGCAAACGGCAGATCACCTATGAACTGCAGCAAAGGGAGTAGACCGGGATCAGATCCGCCAGATGTTAGAAGAAAATCCTGTAGACGAGGAAGAAACAGTCCGTGCCCTTTTAAAAGAAGACCGGGGAAGAATCCCGGAAGATAAAAAGAGATACAGAAGCTGGCAGCTTTTTAGGACGGAAAGGCTTCTCCTTTGAGGTGATCAGTCGAGTTTTGAGGGATGTGGCAGATTATTAAAGAAGACCCGGCTGTCTTTTGTTTATGTTGTCGGTACAACGGGAAAATAAGAGGAATATACTTGACACAATTCTGAAAAAAGTATAAAATTAATATGTTGTATTTCGTACAATGAAAACTAAATATAAGGAGGTGCTCCTGTGTTGCAGATCATAATTCCTGTTTTGATCGGCGCGGTAATCGCGGCTATTATTGCTGGTTTTATTGCACATTCTGCAGGCCGTTCCTATGAGCGCAAGCAGTATGACAGTAAAGTAGGAAGTGAAGAAAAAGCCAGAGAGATAATAGATGAAGCATTAAAGACTGCAGAAACAAAGAAGCGAGAAGCTCTCCTGGAAGCCAAGGAAGAATCTTTAAAGACAAAAATGAGTTGGAAAAGAAACCAAGGAAAGAAGAGCAGAACTTCAGCGTTACGAGAAGCGTGTATTAAGCAAAGAAGAAAACGTTGAAAAAGGCAGATGCCCTTGAAAAGAAGGAGGCTGATCTGGTCAGAAGGGAAAACATTCTCGGTGAACGTACCGCAGAGGTGGAAGCCCAGTATGAGCAGGGAATACAGGAACTGGAACGAATTTCCGGTCTTACCTCCGAACAGGCAAAAGAATATCTGTTAAAAACTGTTGAAGAAGACGTAAAGCATGACACAGCAAAGCTGATCAAAGAACTTGAGAACAAGGCAAAGAAGAAGCTGATAAGAAAGCCAGAGATTTAGTTGTAACTGCCATCCAGCGGTGTGCAGCAGATCATGTGGCTGAGACGACTGTATCTGTAGTACAGCTTCCAAATGATGAGATGAAGGGACGCATCATTGGTCGTGAGGGACGTAATATCCGTACTCTTGAGACTTTAACGGGTGTGGAACTGATCATTGATGATACTCCGGAAGCGGTTGTATTATCAGGGTTTGACCCAATCCGCCGGAAGTTGCAAGAATTGCACTTGAGCGTCTGATCGTGGACGGCCGTATCCATCCGGCAAGAATCGAAGAGATGGTAGAAAAAGCGCAGAAAGAAGTGGAGAACAATATGAGGGAAGAGGGCGAAGCTGCCTGCCTCGAAGTTGGTATCCATGGCATCCATCCAGAACTGGTAAAACTGTTAGGACGGATGAAGTTCAGAACAAGCTATGGACAGAATGCATTAAAGCATTCGATCGAAGTAGCACAGTTATCAGGGCTTTTAGCTTCTGAGCTGGGTGTGGATGTACGTCTGGCAAAACGTGCCGGCTTTACTCCATGATATTGAAAGTCTGTTGACCATGACATGGAAGGTACTCATGTACAGCTGGGGCAGATCTTTGTAGAAAGTACAAGGAGTCTGCAGTTGTTATCAACGCTGTAGAGTCTCACCATGGAGACACAGAACCAACCAATCTTATTTCCTGCATCGTTCAGGCTGCAGATACGATCTCTGCTGCAAGACCTGGTGCAAGAAGAGAAACACTGGAAACATATACAAACAGATTGAAACAGCTTGAAGATATTACAAATTCCTTCAAGGGCGTAGATAAGTCTTTTGCTATTCAGGCAGGACGGGAAGTCCGTATTATGGTTATTCCTGAACAGGTCAGCGATGACGATATGGTATTGCTGGCAAGAGATATTCCAAACGTATTGAAGACGAACTGGAATATCCGGGACAGATCAAAGTCAATGTGATCCGTGAATCCAGAGTAACGGACTATGCTAAGTAAAATCATATGAAAAAGCTTCATCATTGCGATGGAGCTTTTTACCCCATTTCCTTTAAACTTCTGATAAAATCGTAAGGAAAACTTTATTGACAGTATAAGGGAAAACAGATACCCTTAGAGTAGAGAGAAACCTGTTTGAACAGGTGTGTGCATTAAAATTTGTTTTGATGCATAGATGGTTTGTGAGAAAAAGGAGGAATAAAATGGCATACAGCAAAAGACTGATCGCTGCTGCAATGGCAGGCGTACTTGCAATGATGAGTGCTTTTCCAGGTTATGCAGCCAGCAGAAAAAGATCACATCTGTATCAGTGAGCATTAAAGCGGATATTGAACCGGAGACTGATTTTGGACAGGAGATCATTGAGATCGAAAGCAGCAGCAACCGCTATAGTGTGGATGGTTACGAGATCTTAAATGAAGGATTTTACTGGACAGAAGATATGACACCGGAGATCCGGATCACCCTGACAGCAGATGATGATTATTATTTTACAGCCCTTACAAAGGATAAAGTTACATTAAAGGGCGGCGCGGAATTTAAAAGTCCACCAGACAGCAATCCAGCTCTGTTTTGCTGTTGGATGTTACCCTTCTCTCCAGAACAGCTTGAAAGATATGGAAGGAATTACTTTATCAGATAATGGAATTGCTACATGGCCGGCTATCAGTACAGCAGGAAGTTATGAGGTTCGTGTATACAGAGAAGGAAAGATCGTAGGAACTTCTTTGGAGACCAATACCAATTCCGCTAACTGCAGGGAACGTATGATGAAACCAAATGAAACCTATATGGTAAAGGTACGTGCGGTCAATAAATACGATCCTACTGTAAAAGGTGACTGGACTGAGTCAAACAGCGTTTATATCAGTGGAGAAAAAGTAGCACAGTTTAAGGCAGATCCCAATGCATCCAATGTAAATACAGCTTCCGGTACTACCGTGAATGGAAACAGGAAGCAGATGAAAGATGGTGGTATCGCAGAGCAGACGGCACCTATCCTGCAAATAAGTGGGAAGAATTAGGCGGAAAGTGGTACTTCTTTGATGAAAACGGTTATATGAAGACTGGCTGGATCGACTGGGAAGGAAAGAGCTACTACTGCTCTGAAAACGGTGATATGCTCACCAACTGCATGACACCGGACAATTTTCTGGTAGGTGAAGACGGAGCCTGGATCGCCCAGTAAGTTTTCGGGAAAACATATTATTTAAAGTTTAAGCCGCTGCAAAGTGTAAAAAGACATTTTGCAGCGGCTTATTTTGTTATTATAAATGCAGCATTTGAGATAGATGTGTTCTCATACAGAGATTAGAAGAGTACATAGAAGAAAGAGGACAGAAGAATGAACAGTTTAAGGGAATGGGAAGAAGCCTTTGAACAGGCTGTTGATGTAAAAAATCTTACGATCTTGCAAAAAGAATGGAAGAACCAAAGACCAATCCGGTGCTTGGATACCGCACAGCCGGCTCTAAAGCAGAGTGGGAGACAGGAGAACTGCTTTAAAAGAAATGCAGGAAATGGGCCTTCAGAATGTTCAGAAGGACAAGATCAAGGTGGACAGCTGGGACTTTCATCACGCAGTCCTTCGTTACCGTGATAAAGAAGGAAAAGAATACGAATTTCAGTTAGGTGCCTACCAGACCGATTTCCATACAGAAGGTTTTCAGGAATTTTCTATGGTCTACTTAGGACGGGGCACAGCGGAAAATTATGAAAATATAGATGTAAAAGGCAAACTGGTGCTCATCGATATCAACCAGAGAGAAGAATGGTGGATCAATTTCCCTGTTTACCAGGCTCATTTAAAGGAGCAGCTGCGCTGATCGCTGTCCAGGATCAGGGATATGGGGAGATCCATGATACTTCCTTAAATGCCCAGGACATTGCAGGTCCCAAAGAAGCGGCTGCTTTCTCCATTTCCCAGGCAGATGCAGCTATTTTAAAAGAAGACATGGGAAATATGGAAAAACTGGAAATTATACAGGAGATTTTAAGGAGATCCAGGTATTATTTGATGCCCAGTCTACAGTGATCCGTGACCGGGAGTCTTATAACATTACCGGTGTGATCCCGGAGAAGAGCCGGAGCAGATGATCATGCTGTCTGCCCATTATGACTCTTATTTTACTGGTTTCCAGGATGATAACGCAGCTGTTGCCATGATGCTTGGAATTGCAAGGACCTTTATCGTTATGGGATATAAGCCAAGAAAAACTCTTGTATTCTGTGCTATGGCAGCAGAAGAGTGGGTGTGGTAGACTCAAATACGACTGGTCCACCGGTGCCTACGAACAGGTATTTACCGCCCATCCGGAGTGGCAGGAAAGGTGATCGCAGACTTTAACTTCGAGCTTCCGGCCCATGCCCATGGAAAGAAGGATGCAGTCCGCTGTACCTATGAATACGCTTCCTTTATGAAGAAGGCAACCGAACATATCCAACCGTCTAAAGAGGCATACCCGGAAGGCCTGGAAGTCCACTTCCCATCCAGACCTGGTCCGATGATTTTTCCATTGCCATTGCAGGTATTCCATCCTCTGTAAATGAGTTTAGCGATGGAGAGTTTATGGAGACCCATTATCATTCCCAGTTTGACAATGAAGATTTCTATGATGAGCCGGTTTACCGCTTCCATCACAACCTTTATGGAAAACTGGTGCTGGCATTTGATCATACAGCAGTAGTACCTATGGATTTTGAACGGCTGTTTGCAGCAGTGGAGGACAGTGTAGAAAAGCACTGTGCGAAAAACACAGGCAAATGAAACGAACCTTTTAGAACGCCTGAAAAAGCAAAAGAGCTGGGACATCAGTTATACGACCAGATCCAGAAGATCAATGAAACTTACAAAACCTTCTGGAAGCAGGAAAATATGAAGAAGCAAAGGCCATGGCAGCCGAATATGCAGCCTTAAACAGCTCCCTCCTTTATATCTTCCGAAAGGAACAGGACTATTTTGTACGCTTAAACTGGCATGATGATGTACTGTTCCCTCAGCAGGAGTAGGGGAAAACCTGAAAGCCATTTACAAGGCTCTCGGCTGCTTAAAAGAGGATGACCCGGAAGGCGCTTTGGAAGCCGTTTATGAGATCGACAACAACCGGTATGCCTTCCTGTTTGACCGGGAAGTATTCCGTTATTTTACAGAGTATGTATTAAACCAGCCGGCAGACCGGTTAAAATGGGGCTATGGCCGTATTATCCACCACGAAAACCTGTATGATCTGGTAGTAAGCTTAAAGGAAAAGAATAAACTGCAGAAAGCAGGAGAAAGACCGGATCTGGAAGAAGAGTACAAGATCCTGCTCCAGGCGGCAAATGCCCAGGAGCAGTGCTACCGGATGATATTGATTATATGGCATCTTCTGTGGAGAAGCTTTTAGCTGCCATGGAAGGCTGCGTTCAAAACAGTAAGGAGAATAGACATATAGTATGGAAAGTCAGACGTTATACAGAGTAAAGAAAGAAGACCTGCCAAAACTGGAAAAGCTGTTGGTGAAATGTTTCGCCCATGACCCTTTATACTGCAAGCTGATACCGGAAAAAGAGACCAGGGAGCGACTGCTGCCGGAGCTTTTAAGTGTGATCTTACGGAATTTATTGAAACCTGTGAGATCTATTCTGACAGCGAGGAAATGAATTCCCTGTTGGTGGTATCGGATGAGTCAGAGCCTTATAATCCCCTTACCTTTTATCTGACAGAAGCCTGGGCCAGCTTGAAAACAGATGAATATCTGATCAAAGAGGACCCAAGCCTTAAGACCTTGTGGAATTTTATGAGAGGCCGTGATTACTTAAATTCACGCTGGACAGACCAGCTTCACCAGGAAGAACGTCTTCATGTGATCTACCTGGCAGTGGATCCGGACATGCAGCATCATGGTCTGGCGGCCATCCTGATGGAAGAAGTGATCCATTATGCCCAGGAGCATCATCTTATGGTTTCACTAGAGACTCACAACCCGGACAATGTGCCTATGTATGAACATTTTGGTTTTAAACTTTTGGCATTGTCCAGAAGCATTTTGATTTAAAACAGTACTGCCTGATCCGTGAGATCCAGTAGAAATATGATTTAAAGTTATACCGGCAATTCCAAACATGTATATTTTGTCATAGGGAAAATGACCTGGAACAGTTGAAATGAAGCCCCAAATGAGATATGATTGATAGAAATTACAGTTATTACATAATGTATAACCAAAAGGAATAATAAACAGAGGGATAATAATTATGAATTATAATATCGTTGCAATTCCAGGAGATGGTATTGGCCCTGAGATCGTAAGAGAGGCTAAAAGGTATTAGATAAAGTAGGAGAAGTTTACGGACATAAGTTCAATTATACAGATATTTTAATGGGCGGCTGCTCCATTGATGCATATGGTGTTCCGCTGACAGATGAAGCCCTGGAAACAGCCAGAAATTCAGATGCAGTGCTGTTAGGAGCTGTAGGCGGTGATGTTGGCAACTCCAGATGGTATGATGTAGCACCTGAGTTAAGACCGGAAGCAGGACTTTTAAAGATTCGTAAAGGTTTAGGACTGTTTGCAAATATCCGTCCGGCGTATCTTTTGAGCAGTTAGCAGATGCGCCCATTAAAGAAAGAGATCATTGGAAACGGCTTTGATATGGTCATTATGCGTGAACTGACCGGCGGTGTTTACTTCGGAGCAAGAAGCACCGAGGAAAAGGACGGAGAACTGTACGCAGTAGACTCCATGCCATACAGCGAGCATGAGATCCGCCGTATTGCAATCAAAGGTTTTGAGATCGCTATGAAGCGCCGCAAAAGCTGGTAAGTGTTGATAAGGCAAATGTGTTAGACACTTCCCGTTTATGGCGTAAGGTTGTAAATGAAGTTGCAAAGGATTATCCGGAAGTAGAAGTAAGCCACATGTTAGTTGACAACTGTGCAATGCAGCTGGTTATGAACCCGGGACAGTTTGACGTAGTTTTGACTGAAAACATGTTTGGTGATATCCTTCTGATGAAGCAAGTATGATCACCGGTTCTATTGGAATGTTATCTTCAGCAAGCTTAAATGAGTCCAAGTTCGGTCTGTATGAGCCAAGCCATGGTTCCGCACCGGATATTGCAGGAAAAGACATTGCAAACCCATTAGCAACTATTCTTTCCGCAGCAATGCTTCTTCGCTATTCCTGTGATCTGGACAAAGAGGCACTGGCAGTAGAAGCAGCTGTACGTCAGGTACTGGCAGACGGATACCGCACCGGCGATATTATGTCAGAAGGCTGTACCAAGGTTGGAACCACCCAGATGGGCGATCTGGTTGCAGAGCGTATCCACTAATTAAGTATTCAGAGAAAGGGCATATTTTCCCGAAAAGAAAACTGGAAAATGTGCCAGAATTTCAGGAGGATAAAAATATGAGAAGTGATGCAGTAAGAAAAGGGATGCAGCAGGCACCTCACCGTTCTCTTTAATGCACTTGGTATGACAGAAGAAGAAATGAACAAGCCATTAGTTGGTATTGTAAGTTCTTATAATGAGATCGTTCCGGGACATATGAACCTGGACAAGATCGTAGAAGCTGTAAAATTAGGCGTTGCCATGGGCGGCGGTACTCGGTTGTATTCCCGGCTATTGCAGTCTGTGACGGTATTGCCATGGGACATGTTGGAATGAAATATTCCCTGGTTACAAGAGATCTGATCGCTGACTCTACAGAATGTATGGCAATGGCTCATCAGTTTGATGCGTTAGTCATGGTTCCAAACTGTGACAAGAACGTTCCTGGTCTGTTAATGGCAGCAGCAAGATTAAATATCCCAACTGTATTTGTCAGCGGCGGCCCAATGCTTGCAGGCCACGTAAAGGGATGTAAGACCAGCCTTCCAGTATGTTCGAGGCAGTTGGCGCCTACGCAGCAGGAAAGATGACCGAAGAAGATGTAAAAGAATATGAAAATAAGACCTGTCCAACCTGTGGTTCCTGTTCTGGTATGTACACCGCAAACAGTATGAACTGCTTAACAGAGGTTCTTGGTATGGGACTTCGTGGAAACGGAACCATTCCAGCTGTTTACTCTGAGCGTATCAAGCTGGCTAAGCATGCAGGTATGCAGGTAATGGAGATGTTAAGAAGAAACATCCGTCCAAGAGATATTATGACAAAAGAAGCATTTATGAATGCTTTAACCATGGATATGGCTTTAGGATGTTCTACCAACAGTATGCTTCACTTACCGGCTATTGCACATGAGGCCGGCGTTGAGTTAAACGTAGACATTGCAAATGAGATCAGCGCAAGAACACCAAACCTGTGCCACCTGGCACCTGCAGGCCACACCTACATCGAAGATCTGAACGAGGCAGGCGGAATCTACGCTGTTATGAATGAGATCAGCAAGAAGGGCCTGTTAAATCTGGACTGCATGACTGTTACAGGAAAGACCGTTGGAGAGAACATCAAGGACTGTGTAAACAAGAACCCGGATGTCATCCGCCCAATCGACAATCCATACAGCCAGACCGGCGGTATCGCTATCTTAAAGGGCAACCTGGCGCCAGATTCAGGCGTTGTAAAGCGTTCTGCAGTTGCTCCTGAAATGTTAAAGCATGAAGGACCGGCAAGAGTCTTTGACTGTGAGGAAGACGCTATTGCAGCTATCAAGGGCGGCAGGATCGTTGACGGTGATGTTGTTGTGATCCGTTATGAGGGACCAAAGGGCGGTCCTGGTATGAGAGAAATGTTAAACCCAACTTCTGCTATTGCAGGAATGGGACTTGGCTCTACGGTAGCACTGATCACAGACGGACGATTCTCCGGAGCTTCCAGAGGCGCTTCCATTGGACATGTTTCTCCTGAGGCAGCTGTAGGCGGCCCGATCGCTTTAGTAGAAGAGGGAGATATCATTTCCATTGATATTGATAATCATCAGTTAAACGTACTGGTTTCTGATGAAGAAATGGCAGCCAGAAAGGCTAAATGGCAGCCAAGAGAGCCTAAGGTAACCACCGGTTATCTGGCAAGATATGCTTCACTGGTAACTTCCGGTGACAAGGGCGCTATCCTTCAGGCAAAATAAGGACAGCATACAGGATTATTTCGTAAAGGAGCACAGGACAAATGAGTAAATTGACAGGTGCGGAAATCGTTATAGAATGTTTGAAAGAACAGGGGTAGACACCGTTTTCGGATATCCGGGCGGTGCCATCCTGAACATATATGATGCGCTGTATCAGCACCAGAATGAGATCACCCATATCCTTACATCTCATGAACAGGGCGCTTCCCATGCAGCAGACGGATATGCCAGAGCAACCGGAAAGGTAGGCGTATGCCTGGCAACTTCCGGCCCTGGTGCAACCAACCTGGTAACAGGTATTGCTACTGCATACATGGACTCCGTTCCAGTAGTGGCTATTACCTGTAACGTGGCAAACAGCCTCTTAGGTAAGGACAGTTTCCAGGAGATCGATATCACAGGTGTGACCATGCCGATCACCAAGTACAATTTCATTGTAAAGACATCAACAGGCTGGCAAAGGTGATCCGCAGAGCCTTCGTCATCGCCCAGAGCGGAAGACCGGGCCCTGTTCTTGTAGATATTACCAAGGACGTAACTGCGGCTACCACGGATTATGAGTATCAGGAGCCGGAGAAGATCGAGCCTCAGACTGATACTATCAGAGAAGAAGACATGGAACGTGCTTTAGAGATGATCCGCAAGGCACAGAAGCCATTTATCTTCGTAGGCGGCGGCGCTGTTATCTCCAATGCGTCTGAAGAACTGCGGGTGTTTGCACACAAGATCCAGGCCGGTTGCAGACAGTTTAATGGGTAAGGGCGCATTTGACGGTACTGACGAGCTGTATACAGGTATGGTTGGTATGCACGGAACCAAGACTTCCAACTACGGCATTACAGAGGCAGACCTGTTAGTAGTAGTTGGTGCCAGATTTAGTGACCGTGTGATCGGAAATGCATCTAAATTTGCGAAAATGCAAAGATCTTACAGATCGATATTGACCGTGCTGAGATCAACAAAATATCAAGGTTGACGCAAGTATCATTGGAGATGCCAAGACCATTTTACGCCGGTTAAATACCCATCTGATCCGATCAACCATGACGAATGGATCGCTCATATTGAGCGTATGAAAGATATGTATCCTCTGCGTTATGACAAGAACGTACTGACCGGTCCTTTCATTATCCAGACTGTAAATGAAGTGACCGACGGGGACGCTGTGATCGTAACCGAGGTTGACAGCACCAGATGTGGGCTGCCCAGTATTATAAATACCGTCAGCCGAGAACTCTCCTTACTTCCGGCGGACTGGGAACCATGGGATACGGCCTGGGCGCTTCTATTGGCGCTAAAATGGGCTGCAAGGATAAGACGGTCATCAACATTGCAGGTGACGGCTGCTTCCGTATGAACATGAACGAGATTGCTACAGCTACCCGTTACAATATCCCGGTGATTGAACTGATCATCAACAACCATGTATTAGGTATGGTGCGTCAGTGGCAGACTCTGTATTACGGAAAGCGTTATTCCCAGACTGTACTTAACGACTCTGTTGATTATGTAAAGATCGCAGAGGCAATGGGCGCAAAGGCTTACAGAGTGACCCAGAAGGAAGAACTGGCTCCTGTATTAAAAGAGGCCATCTCCTTAAATATCCCGGTTGTTATCGACTGCCAGATCGGCTGCGACGACAAGGTATTCCCAATGGTATCTCCTGGAGCACCGATCGCAGATGCATTTGATGATACAGATTTGAAAATTAACTAAATAATTTTCAATGATTTATTTAAAACTAAAAAAGTTTCAGATAAATTTAGCTTGAAAAATAAAATGAAACGTTGTATAGTAATTTCTAACACCTTGGAACGTTACCATGTTATTGGTTTATACTGATAAAGTAAGAAAAAGATAGGATTACTTATACAAGGGCGTATATACACAGGTGGCTTCTCTGTGTGATGCAGGAAAATTTTCCCATTTGCATCATGCAGGGAGCCGCTTGCATATATAGATAAAAGGGTGCACAAAATTAAAAATAATAAGCACCAAATATTCCAAGAGAATTCCAAGAGGAGGAAAACTATGAGCAGAGTTTACAACTTTTCAGCAGGACCGGCAGTTTTACCGGAAGAAGTCCTGAACGAAGCAGCAGCAGAAATGCTGGACTACAGAGGTACAGGAATGTCAGTAATGGAGATGAGTCATCGATCTAAGTCATATGAGACCATTATTGAAGATGCTGAATCAGATCTGCGCGATCTCTTGCACATTCCGGAAAATTATAAGGTGCTTTTCCTTCAGGGCGGCGGTTCTACCCAGTTCGCCATGGTTCCTATGAACCTGATGAAGAATCGTGTGGCAGATTATATCATTACCGGACAGTGGGCAAAGAAAGCACACAAAGAGGCATCTATTTACGGAAAGGCAAATGCCATTGCTTCCAGTGCTGACAAGACTTTCAGCTATATTCCGGATTGCTCCGATCTGCCTGTATCTGAAGATGCAGATTATGTGTACATCTGTGAAAATAATACAATTTACGGAACCAAGTTCTGGACTCTCCCGAATACAAAGGGAAAACTGTTAGTAGCAGATCAGTCTTCCTGCTTCTTATCTGAGCCTGTGGACGTATCCAAATACGGCCTGATCTTTGCAGGCGCACAGAAGAACGTAGGACCTGCAGGTACTGTTATCGTTATCATCCGTGAGGACCTGATCACAGAAGACGTATTAGAGGGAACCCCAACTATGTTGCGCTACAAGATCCATGCAGATGCAAAATCCCTTTACAATACACCTCCTACCTACGGTATTTACATGTGCGGAAAGGTATTTAAGTGGTTAAAGGCAAAAGGCGGCCTGGAAGAGATGAAGAAGATCAACGAGGAGAAAGCAAAGATCCTTTACGACTTCTTAGACGAAAGCAAGCTGTTTAAGGGCACTGTAGTAAAGAAAGACCGTTCTATCATGAACGTACCATTTATCACCGGAAATGAAGAACTGGATGCCTTATTTGTAAAAGAGTCAAAGGCAGCAGGTCTTGAAAACTTAAAGGGCCACAGAACCGTAGGCGGTATGCGCGCAAGTATCTACAATGCAATGCCAAAGGCCGGTGTAGAGAAGCTGGTTGAGTTTATGGCTGACTTTGAGAAGAAGCATCTGTAAAGAGGGAGAGTATTATGAAAAAGATCCATTGCTTAAATCCAATTGCAGCCTGCGGAACGGACCTGTTCCCGGCTGATTATGAAATGACCGACAACAAAGCAGAGGCAGATGCCTTTTAGTACGAAGCGCTTCCATGCATGAAATGGAGCTGCCTGAGGGACTTCTGGCAGTAGGCCGTGCAGGCGCAGGTGTAAACAATATCCCGTTAGATGAGTGCGCAAAGGGTGTAGTTGTATTTAACACACCAGGTGCTAATGCAAACGGCGTAAAGAGCTGGTTCTTGCAGGTATGTTTTAGCATCCCGTGACATTGTAGGTGGTATTAAATGGTGCCAGGACAATGCAGAGGATGAAAACATTGCAAAACAACCGAAAAGAGCAAAAGGCTTTTGCAGGCTGGGAATTAAAGGGCAAGAAGTTAGGTGTTATCGGACTTGGTGCTATTGGTGCTGAGGTTGCCAATGCAGCTACCCATCTGGGAATGGAAGTTTACGGCTACGACCCATACATCTCCGTCAACGCAGCATGGAGACTTTCCAGAAATGTAAAGCACATCACCAACGTGGATACTATTTTCCAGGAGTGCGATTATATCACCGTTCATGTGCCGCTGTTAGAGTCTACCAAGGGCATGATCAACAAAGAAAAACTGGATATGATGAAGGATGGCGTGGTGATCTTAAACTTTGCAAGAGATACTCTTGTAAATGATGATGATATGGCCGCAGCACTGGAGGCTGGAAAAGTTGCCCGTTATGTCAGCGACTTCCCAAATCCAAAGGTAGTACATATGAAAGATCCTGACTCCTCATCTGGCGCTTCCACAAGAGAGTCTGAGGACAACTGTGCAGTAATGGCAGTACAGGAGATCACAGATTATCTGGAAAATGGTAATATCAAGAATTCTGTTAATTATCCGGCCTGCGATATGGGCGTATGCCAGGCAGCAAGCCGTATTGCCGTTCTTCACATGAACATTCCTAACATGATCGGACAGATCACTGCCATCCTGGCAGCCCAGGGCGTGAACATTTCTGATATGACCAATAAGAGCCGTGATAAGTATGCTTATACCTTATTAGATCTGGAACACAAGCCGGAAGAGACTACTGTAGAGAAATTAAAGGCCATTGAGGGCGTTTTACGGGTACGTGTAGTGAAATAATGTTACAGATGTCATGACCGAACTGTAACAAATAAAGGTGATCAGAAGGAGAAGAAAGTGGCAGTAGTAAAACCATTTATATGTATCAGACCTGCAAAGGAGAATGCAGCTAAGGTTGCAGCTCTTCCTTATGACGTATACAACCGGAAAGAGGCATGTGCGGCAGTAGCGGGAAATCCTATTTCTTTCTTAAATATTGACAGGGCAGAGACTCAGTTTTCCGATGATGTGGATACGTATGCAGACTGTGTATACGAAAAGCAAGAGAGCTTTAGATACCCAGATCGCAGAAGGGGTATATGTTACAGATGCAGGAGATCATTATTATCTGTATGAACTGACCATGGATGGACGCAGCCAGACAGGTATCGTTGCCTGCAGTTCCATTGATGATTATGTAAACGGTGTGGTCAAAAGCATGAGAACAGAGAAGACAAGGAAATAGACCGTATCCGCCACGTAGATACTGTAAATGCCCAGACAGGCCCTATTTTCCTGGCTTACAGACAGAATGAGACCTTGAAGGCCATCGTAGCAGAAGAGAAGGCAAAACCGGATGATTTTGTATCTGATGACGGCATCCGCCACAGAGTGTGGAAGATCAATGATCCGGCACAGCGGCATTTGCGGCAATTCCGGCTACCTATATTGCAGACGGACACCACAGAGCAGCTTCCGCTGTGAAGGTTGGCTTAAAGCGCAGGGCGGAAAATCCTGGATACACAGGAGAAGAGCCATTTAACTACTTCCTGTCTGTTTTATTCCCAGATGAGGAACTGATGATCCTTCCATACAACCGTGTAGTGAAGGACTTAAACGGGCTGAGTAGGGAGCAGTTCTTTGAGGCTGTAAAGAAAAATTTGAACTGGAAGAAATTGAAAAGAACCATATGCTCCAGCTGAAAAAGGAACCTTTGGCATGTACTTAGACAACACCTGGTATGCTTTAAAGGTACTTCCTCAGTACAAGAGCGCTGACCCGGTAAAGGGTCTGGATGTTTCCATTTTACAGGACCAGCTGTTAGGACCTACTTGGCATCGGTGATCCAAGAACCGACAAGCGTATCGACTTTATCGGCGGCATCCGCGGTTTAAAAGAGCTGGAACGCCGTAAGCGAAGATATGGAGATTGCCTTTTCCATGTATCCAACTTCCATTGAAGAGCTTTTAGCAGTAGCAGACGCAGGCCTTTTAATGCCGCCTAAGTCTACCTGGTTTGAGCCGAAGTTAAGAAGTGGATTATTTATCCACAGATTAAGTTAAATAAGTTGATTTGAGGCCGGCCGCACGATTGTGCGGCTGGTCTTTTTCTATGCAGTGGGAACATCTTTCGTCTGATATACCCGCCTCCATTCTTTGGTGCCCTCTACTTTTACAGCTTCACACTGGTTCCTGCGCAGGAATTTGACCAGTTCGTAGCAGTTGATCCAGATCTCATGGTCACTTTCTTTCTGTGACTCGTCAAAGACCAGTTCCAGGCCGAAGTGAAGGTGGGACTCTTCGATATTGTTGGTATTTTCTTTGGAACTGTAGCCGGTGCGCCCCATATATCCGATGACATCAGGCCTGGACAGCGCTGCCTTCTTTTAAATTGGACTGGAAGGGTAGTTTTGCGCAGGTGGGCGTAGTAATAGTACCGCTTTTTGTCAAAGCTGCGGATACCGATCCGCCAGCCCCCGTACTGGTTCCAGCCCAGTGCTTCCACATAGCCGGACTCCACTGCGATAATGGGAGTTCCCACCTGCCCCATCATGTCATGGCCTAAGTGGCGGCGCTTGAAGCCATAGCTGCGGGAGACTCCGAAATCATCAAAGTCGTTGTAAGGAAAGTTCTTTGCCAGTGGGAAGAAGGCTTTCAGTCCGTATTTTGTGACCCAGACGGTATCAGTATTTTGCGCAGATTGCTGCAGCATTTCCGGCACTTCATCCGCCGGGATCTCTGCCTGGAATGTCCCTACCATTCCGTCTAACACCGCCCCATAAGCCTGTCTGTAATAGTCATAATATTTCATATCGCTTGTCAGTTCTTCCATGGTCATTTCACCATTGATCAGCTGTTCCGCCACCTTTTTCATATCACTTTTCTTATATCTGGAAAAATCCCCGCCATAGCGTGTTCCAAGATACGCCAGCAGGTCCACCCAATTTAAATGAACCTCTGCCTGGCAGGTATCCACATCGTACCGGAACGCCTGCTCCAACGCTTCACAGGTAACATTAAAATCCACCCATTTAATAAAATCACCGGAAGTCTGGAAAATACCAGCCTGCCGGTCCGTTCTTTTCATAAAAAGGCAAAGACATAAAAGAACCAGGACAAAAAGTTCCGTACCGATAAAGAAAAATGAACGAAATGAACGTTTTCTGGAAAAAGACATAATATCCCCCTTTTGTTCTGGAGCAAGTTTGCTTAAGATACCTGTACCCATAATCATATGCTGATTATGACTGGGATATGTTTCTTACAAGGGGTTCCCTTGTTACAAAAGGAAAAATATGGTAAGATAATGAATAGATTGGCCATGTTAAATGGTCCAAGATCAGGCAGTATAAAATCAATGATCGTATGGAGGATAAGGCAATGCAGAATTTTGAATTTTATGCACCAACCCGGATGATTTTTGGAAAAGATACTCACAAGCAGGTGGGAAAACTGGTAAAGGAGTACGGTTTTAAGAAGGTTTTCGTTCATTACGGCGGTGCAAGCGCGCAGAAGAGCGGGCTTCTTGATACTGTATTAGATGCCTTAAAGGCAGAAAATATCGACTATGTGACCTTAGGCGGCGTTCAGGCAAATCCGACTCTGGCTATGGCAAGAGAAGGCATTGAACTGGGCAAAAAGGAAGGCGTTGACTTTATCCTTGCAGTAGGCGGCGGAAGTGTCATCGACTCTGCAAAATGTATTGCAGACGGTATTGCAAACCCGGATGTAGACGTATGGAAGTTCTATATGAAAGAGGAAACTCCAAAGGCTGCTCTGCCGGTAGGCGTTATCCTTACACTGTCTGCAACCGGAAGTGAAATGAGTGCTTCCAGCGTTATCACCAATACAGAACTGGGCTTAAAACGCGGATTTAACAGCCCTGGACACAGACCATTATTCTCTATCTGCAATCCGGAACTGACCTATACTGTAAGCCCGTTCCAGACCGGCTGCGGAGCTGTGGATATTATGATGCATACGTTAGAACGCTATTTCAGTGTTGGTGAGGATACACCATTATCCGACCGTATTGCAGAGGGAGTTTTAAAGACAGTGATCCCGGCTGGAAAAGCAGCACTGGAAAATCCAAATGATTATGAAGCAAGAGCGTCCATCATGTGGGCAGGAACTATTTCCCACAATGACCTGACCGGCCTTGGAAGATCCGTTTTTATGGCAGTACATCAGATGGAGCATGAATTATCCGGTATGGATGAGAAAATTGCTCACGGCGCAGGACTTTCTGCTTTATGGGCATCTTGGGCAAGATATGTATATGAAAATAATGTAAGCCGCTTTGCCCAGTACGCAGTGAATGTATGGAACATTGAAATGGATTTTGAGCATCCGGAAAAGACCGCTTTGGCAGGTATTAAGGCTACAGAAGATTATTTCAAGAGCCTGAATATGCCAACCTCTTTAAGAGAACTGAATGTGGATCCTGCATCTTTTGAAGAACTGGCAGAAAAATGCACCAACCACGGCACAAGAACACTGGCAGGTATTAAGGTATTGGACAAGCCGGATATTATTGAAATTTATAAGATGGCATATTAAAAAGCAGCAGTAAGAGAGAACGCCTGCTGGCGCAGGCGGTACTCCGGCAGACATAGAAACAGCCTTCAGAAAAGGAACAAAATGTTCCAATTCTGGAGGCTGTGCTGCGTTATCATGGGTTCATAAAAAATATCAGTGACATGTTTTACAGTTTTATAATCTCCCCGTCATCAGGAACCAGCAGATTTCCATGATAATATTCTTTTCCTTCTGCTGTGTAAAGTTCTTTCCTGTGGCTTAAGTTTTTATCTTCTGTATGCCACAGCACCAGATTTGGAATAGAAAGGCTTTCTGCCAGTTCGCAGGCTTCTTTTACTGTGCTGTGATGTTTTTCATAAGGCTGGAACCGTTCTCTGTCACCATAGAGGCAGAATGCTTCGTGAAGAAGCCACTGACTGCCTTCCACATATGGCTTACATTCCGGATTGTAAGGCTCGTCTCCGGCGCAGGTGAACTTCTTTCCGTTTTTCAGGTGCATGGTGAAGCCGAACTGTTTTGCCTTTGTAGACAAAATATCAAAGAAAGTTACATCATAATCTAAAATAGAAACGGTTTCTCCGTCTTCTACCGGGATCAGGAAGATCTGTTCCCCGATCATTTTATAAAATTTCCCCTGAAGTGTTAAACGGCATAAGGTAGAGATCGTATCTGCCAGTCCCGGATGGCAGTAGATGCGAAGTTCCCCTTCGTATTTTCCTTTTTTCATGGCAGTGGCGATCATGCGGACCATCCAGACAATTCCAAGGATATGGTCGGTGTGCTCATGGGTGACAAAAATGTGATGGATATGGGCCATGTCCACATTCATTTTTTCCAGAATACCTAAAATACCATTACCGCCGCCGGCATCTACCATAAAAAATTCATCTCCGTCTTTTATGGCAAAGCAGGTATTGTAACAGCGGGTTGCCTGTGCGTTTCCGGTACCAAATACGTATAATTCTTCCATATTTCGATCCTTTCTTGTGCATTTCTTCATAAATCTTAACAAAATGTAAGCTTGTGTTCCTGCGGAAAAACTTTTATTTTCAATAAGAATATGGTACTATAATCCCATATAAAACGCAAGATTTCCTTGATAAAGTCTTTTTTGGGACATGTAAAGAAAGGAAAATGCGATAAGATGGGGGAATGTAATATGAGGGATCTGGCTTATCTGCAGCTTCTGGCGCGTGAATATCCGTCAGTTAAGGAAGCTACCAGTGAGATCGTAAACTTAATGGCGATCTGTAGTCTTCCAAAAGGAACAGAGTATTTTTTCAGTGATCTTCATGGAGAGTATGAAGCGTTTATCCATTTACTCCGGTCTTCTTCCGGTATCATCCGTGAAAAGATCAAGGAAACATTCGGACATTTGATCCCGGAGGAGGAGCAGTTACAGTTAGCAAATCTGATCTATTATCCAGAGCGTCATCTTCCAAGGATGATGAAAGTTGGACGGTATACAGAAGACTGGCAGAAGATCACCATTTACAGACTGGTTAAGATCTGCCGCGAAGTTTCTTCCAAATATACCCGTTCGAAGGTAAGAAAAAAGATGCCCAAGGAGTTTGCTTATATTATTGATGAGCTTCTCCATGTAGACTACAGCGATGAGAACAAGAAACTTTACTACAATGAGATCATCCATTCTATTATTGATACCAGTATAGCAGACAAGTTTATTGTTGCGCTGTGCCGTTTGATCCAAAATCTGACCATTGATAATCTTCACATTATCGGCGATATTTTTGATCGTGGACCAAGAGCGGATATTATCATGAAGGAGTTAATGAACTTCCATGATGTGGACATCCAGTGGGGAAATCATGATATTTCCTGGATGGGAGCAGCTGCCGGCAATCTGGCCTGTATCTGTAATGTGCTTCGTATAGCCATCAGCTACAACAGCTTTGATGTGCTGGAAGATGGATACGGTATCAATCTGCGTCCACTGTCCATGTTTGCGGCAAAAGTTTACCAGGATGATCCATGTGTCCGCTTTATGCCAAAGATCCTGGATGAAAATATTTATGATGCAGTAGATCCTGGCCTGGCAGCTAAGATGCACAAGGCAATTGCTGTGATCCAGTTTAAGGTAGAAGAAGCGATGATGCAGCGCCATCCGGAGTATGAGATGGAAAACCGCATGCTTTTAACTGCAGTGGATTACAAGAAAGGAACCGTTACCATTGAAGGAAAAGAATACCCAATGCTGGATATGAATTTCCCAACCATTGACCCGCGAAATCCACTGGAGCTGACCAGAGGAGAAAAGGAACTGTTACGCACTCTCTGCGCGTCATTCCGCCACAGCGAGGTTTTACAGCGTCAGGTGAAATTTATCTATTCTCATGGTGGTATTTACAAGTGCTACAACTCCAATCTGCTGTATCACGGATGTATTCCTATGACAAAAGATGGAGCATTTGATACCATTATGATCGGTGGAAATGGTTATAAAGGAAAGTCCCTGATGGATTTCTTAAACCGCCAGGTACATAATGCCTACTTCCTTCCGGACGGTGCAGATGGAAAAGAAGAAGCACTGGATCTGATGTGGTATCTCTGGTGCGGAGCAAGATCTCCGGTATTTGGAAAGTCAAAGATGACTACCTTTGAACACTATTTTGTAGAAGATAAGGCAACACATAAAGAGGTGATGAACCCTTACTACAAACTGTGTGAAAAAGTAGAGATCTGTGACAAGATCCTGGAAGAATTTGGCTTAAAAACGGAAGGTTCCCATATTATTAACGGGCATGTGCCTGTTAAGTTAAAAGACGGGGAAAAACCGGTAAAAGCAGGGGGAAAGCTTTTTGTGATCGACGGTGGTCTTTCAAAGGCATATCAGAGCACTACCGGCATTGCAGGATATACATTGATCTACAACTCACACCATCTGGCACTGGCAGAGCATATGCCATTTGACCCGAAGAAAGACAGTACACCGAAGGTGTCTGTGGTTGAAAAACTGAAGGTCAGGATCATGGTGGCAGATACGGATAAGGGCCGTGAATTAAAGGAACAGATCGCAGACCTGAAAGAATTAGTGGCGGCATACCGGGAAGGCGTAATAAAGGAAAGGGCTGAATAATGACCAGAGCAGAATTTTTACAGGGACTGAGGACAGAACTGGAAGGGCGCGTTCCGTATTCCGTGATTCAGGAAAATATACGATATTATGATTCATACATTTCAGATGAAATAAGCAAAGGGGCTGATGAGGCAGAGGTGATCGAAAACCTTGGAGGCCCAAGGATCATTGCCAGGACGATCGTAGATGCAGCACTAAATACAGAAGATCGTCCGGACGGCTATGAAACTTATGGCTCCGGAGAGACACAGGAAGCAGATGATAACAGCCAGAGCCGTGAGTACAGTGGCCCCTATGGCACAGTAGACAGAGAAGAGTCTTATCAGGATACATACCATAGAAATGTACATTATGTAGATTTCAGCAAATGGTATGTGAGACTGGCAGCAGGACTGATCGTATTTTTCATTATCTTCCTGCTTATGAGCCTGTTCTTTGGGATCATAGGACTGGCTGGCTGGGTATTGTCTTATATCTGGCCGGTACTTCTGATCTTAATGATCTTCTGGATGTTTAAGGGACCGGGAAGATAAGATTACAATTGATTGCGATAAAGTAAGTAGGCACTTTTGGTTTAAAAAGTGCCTATTTATGTATATAAATCATGTCTTATTCTTGACATTTTTGTGAAAAAATAATATAATTGCGTTGTTGGTTCGTAACAAATCCGTAACAATTCTATTTCGACAGTTAGGAGACTTTCAGCGTGAATTTTGCTTTATTTCGGAGACATGCGGTAAAGGCTGCCGCAGGTCTTTTTCTTTTATCAGGTATTCTTTTTGTAAATCCAGGAGAAAGTCTGGCTGCTTCTAAAGGGGCAGAAGTACAGACACGCTCTTCTTATATGGTGACGATCGCAGCGCCTTCTGTAGAAGTACATCTTTCCGCAAATGAACACAGCCGTTCTGTAGGACAGGTAAAAAGGGGACAGACCTATGAGGTCCTCTCCAATCAGGGAAATGGCTGGGTGAAGATCAGCACAGGCAGCGGAGAAGGTTATATTAAGACTTCAGGAAAAGCTTCCCTTGTAGAAAAAAACCGTGAAACAGTGGATCTTTCTGCCAGACAGCGCCGTCAGACTGTGGAATTTGCTCTTCAGTTTGTAGGCGGAACCTATGTATTTGGCGGTGTTGACCCCAATAATGGAGTAGACTGCTCCGGTTTTACCAGATATATTTTGCAGAATACTGCTTCCATCAGTCTTCCTCATTCTTCCAAAGGGCAGTCTAACTATGGCACTGAGGTTTCAGAAGAGGAAATGCAGCCGGGAGATCTGATCTTCTACGGTGATGATGCAGGTATCAATCACGTAGCAATGTACATTGGAAATGGACAGATCGTTCATGCTTCAACAGAAGCTACCGGTATTAAGACTTCTCCTTATAACTACCGTAAGCCGGTGAAGATCGTCAGTGTTTTAAGCTAGGTCATTCAATCAGATCATTACAAATCCCTGGTGCCAGCAAGGTACCGGGGATTTTTTTGTGAAGAAATTGTGAAATCTGTCAAAAATATTAATAAATATTAAAAAAAAATAAAAATATTGACGAAGCTCTCAGCTGTGATATAATACAAATGTAATTAACGTAACATTTATGTAACATTTAAAAGCAACTATTTAACATAAACCGTAACAAATAGGATGGGATGAGAATGCATAATTTTTTTGGTAAACTGGTTAGAACAGGACTTGTATGTGGAATATTGATGACAGCAGTGCCGATGACTTCCATGGCAGCCATCGGGCCTGGATTTAAAACAGGAACATACATTGCGACTATTACAGCAGAAAGTGTAAACATCAATAAGACAAAAGATGGAGAAGATGTTTTGACCACAGCCAAAGCAGGCAGTGTTTTTGAAGTATTAGAAGACCTTGGAAATGGCTGGATGAAGATCCGTGTAAATGATACAGAAGGTTATCTTCCAGTTTCCGGAAATGCAGAGGTAGAGGAAGCAGAAGCAGGCGAGATAGAACAGGTCCAGAAAGAAGCCATTGAGTCCTCCAATAGCTACAAAAGACAGCAGCTTGTAAGTTATGCCCTTCAGTTTGTAGGTGGTCCGTACCGTTACGGCGGCAGTGACCCACATACAGGAACAGACTGTTCCGGATTTACCCGCTATGTGTATCAGCATGGTTTAGGTATTTCTTTAAGCCGTTCTTCAGGCAGCCAGGCTTCCCAGGGAACTGCAATCAGCGCGTCCCAGATGCAGCCGGGAGATCTGCTTTTTTACGGAAGTGGAAAGAGTATCAATCATGTAGCAATGTACATAGGAGATGGAAAGATCGTACATGCTTCTACCGAAGCAACAGGCATTAAGGTTTCTAACTGGAATTACAAAAATCCGGTGAAGATCGTAAGTGTGCTGGGATAATGAATTAAAATGATATTGAAAAATAGACAGGCCTTTCTGCTGGCGGCAGAAGGGCCTTTTTCGCAGGTTGGGAAATTTGTCTCATAAACGGGAGAAAAGCCGGGATAGGGGAGCTATCCTGGCTTTTCTCAAGGGGAGTATAAATAATTAATAAGGATGAGGCTATGGTTTAAGGGAAACCATGTTGCCTCACATTAGTTATAATATAAATACAGGGAAAATGCAAGTAAATTCCCAGGAAAAAGGTGGGAATTACGTTACAGTTCAGCCATGACATCTTCTTGTTTCCATATTCATGAAAACAAGAAGCTTGGTGGTCCCACCATATGCTGATTTGGATGAAAAAGTGCTTATGCAAGCAGGCTTGCAACACACTTTCTCATTCAAACCAGCGCATGGCTGAACTGTAAAATAAAATTCTGCAAAAGCCACGTATAAACCATCAGGATACAGCCATAATAAAGCTGTAACTTGAAGTTAATATAAAAAAATATCTTTTTGGAGGTATTGAAATGGCAAAGAATGACTACAGCAATGATTACAGTAACCGCTACAGCAACCAGATGGATGACTGCAGCAACATGAACCAGGAGAACAAGGCTAAAAACAAGACCGAAAATAAAACCGAGAACACAACCAGGACCACATCTAAGAATAACATGAAGAATAATAGCAGAAATAAAACTGAATATTAAATCCCTGGATCTGTAAGTACTGGCAAGAGTACAGATACCAGAAAGAAAACGGTCATTGAAAGGAACAGACTTTCAGTGACCGTTTTTTATGTACTGCTCCCAGGTTGTACCCACCAGACAGGACGGGCATATATTAATAATAGGAAGACTTGTCTATAACGTTTTGAAATAGTTCGTATATTCGCATATCTGGAAAGAAGGTGGAAATATGACTGGTTTTCCAATGCTTCCTTACTGGGAATTTGACCGGTGGATAGAGATCGGGCGGGTACGGCGGATCATTGACTTAAGGGAACCATGGCTGTATGAAGAAGAACGGATCCGTGGAAGTGAAAATATTCCCTATGATGAGTTCTGGGATCATATGGGGGAGATAAATTATGGAGAAATGACCGTATTCTTGTGTGAAAGAGGCGCCAAAAGCATGGTCATCTGCCGGGACCTGTGGCGCATGGGATATGAGGTGGCAGACCTTGCAGGCGGAATGGTGAATTACAGAGGAAAATACATTGACAGATAGTAGTTTGGGGCTGTAAGATAATGGGGCAGGAGAAAAACAAGCGCCGCTGTAAGGCGGCATTTGTTTTTCTTGCACCATTAACGAATGGAAGGAGAAATTTCATGAAAATTTTATTCGCATCCGATATCCACGGTTCTGCGTACTATTGCCGCAGACTGTTAGACATTTATAAAGAAACAAAAGCATCCAGAATGGTCATTTTAGGAGACATCCTTTATCATGGCCCGAGAAATGATCTTCCAAAGGAGTATGCACCAAAAGAAGTCATTGCCATGTTAAATCCATTAAAGGACCAGATCTACGCTGTTCGTGGCAACTGTGATACAGAAGTAGACCAGATGGTACTTCAGTTCCCGATCCTGGCAGATTATGCGCTGTTAGTATTAGACGGAAAGACATTTTACGCAACCCATGGACACGTATTTAATCAGGATCATCTGCCGCCTATGCAGGATGGAGATATCCTGGTACATGGACATACCCATCTGCTGAAAGCAGAAAAGGTGGAAACAGAATGTGGAACCATTACCGTATTAAATCCGGGTTCCGTTTCTATTCCTAAGGGCGGAAATCCAAATACTTATGCGATCCTGGAAAATGGTGTATTTACCATTTATTCCCTGGACGGCGAAGTAGTAAAAGAACTGAAGCTGTAAATGCTGAACGGTAACGTAACATTTATAATGTGAAACTGAAAACGAAACTTAAAATGGAATGAATTTAGAACTGTGAGGACGAAGGATTGAAACAGACCTATGAACTGATCGCACCCTGTCATTTTGGGCTGGAAGCTGTATTAAAAAAAGAGATACTGGACCTGGGGTATGAGATCTCCCAGGTAGAAGATGGAAGAGTTACTTTTATTGGCGATGATGAAGCAATCTGCCGTGCCAATGTATTTTTACGCACTGCAGAGCGTATTCTGTTAAAAGCAGGCAGTTTTCGTGCAGAGACCTTTGAGGAACTGTTTCAGGGAACCAAAGCTATTGCCTGGGAAGAATTTATCCCGGAAGATGGAAAATTCTGGGTTGCAAAGGCTTCTTCTATTAAAAGCAAGCTGTTCAGCCCTTCCGATATCCAGTCCATTATGAAAAAGGCCATGGTAGAGCGGATGAAAGAGCATTACCATGTATCCTGGTTTCCAGAGGACGGGGCAAAATTCCCGCTGCGTGTGTTCTTATATAAGGATATTGTTACCATCGGCATAGATACCAGTGGTGACTCCCTTCATAAAAGAGGCTACCGTACTCTTACCAGCAAGGCGCCTATTACAGAAACACTGGCAGCAGCCCTGATCATGCTTACTCCATGGAACAAGGACCGTATTCTGGTAGATCCATTTTGCGGAAGCGGTACTTTCCCGATTGAGGCAGCCATGATGGCAGCCAATATGGCACCAGGTATGAACCGTTCCTTCTTATCTGAGGACTGGAAGAATATTATTAAGAGAAAATATTGGTATGAAGCCATGGACGAAGCAAACGACCTGTTAGATGATACAGTAAAAGTAGATATCCAGGGCTATGATATTGACGGGGATATTGTGAAAGCAGCCAGAGCCAATGCCCAGTCTGCAGGGGTGGACCACATGATCCATTTCCAGCAGCGTCCGGTAAACGCTCTCAGCCATCCGAAGAAATATGGTTTTATCATTTCCAACCCGCCTTATGGCGAGCGTATTGAAGAGAAAAAGAACCTCCCGGCTCTGTATACAGAGATCGGTGAGCGTTTTGCAGCATTGGATGCCTGGTCCATGTATCTGATCACCTCTTATGAGGATGCAGAGAAATACATTGGCCGCAAGGCAGACAAAAACCGCAAGATCTACAATGGTATGTTAAAAACCTATTTCTATCAGTTCATGGGTCCCAGACCGCCAAAACGCAGTCAGGAGAACCGAAACGTTGATTAAAAAAAGAATAAAAATGCAGTTAAAAAAAGCCGTTTCCACGTTTGCGGGAACGGCTTTGTCTGGAATATTGTGCGCAGTCCTTCTTACAGGCTGCGGTACGTTGCAAAATGGGGAAATGCCTCTTCCTGCAGAAAGTGAGACTTCCAGATCCAATGACCAGACCGAAGAAAAAACAAAGGGGGAAGATGCCGAAGACGGGGAAATAACTGGCAGTACAGAAAAGACAGATGATACAGAGGAGACAAAGACGTCCGGAACTGGGAAAACAGTACCTGAGATCTGGAACCGGGAATGGCCTTCCAATGTAGATCTGCCTTCTTCTTATGACTACAGAGAGCATGAAAGAGCACCAAAAATCGGAAATCAGGGCTCTTTAGGCACCTGCTGGGCCTTTGCTTCCCTTACTGCTTTAGAGTCTACCCTGCTGCCCAAACAGAAAGAGACGTTTTCAGTGGATCACATGTCCATGCACAATCATTTTCTCCTGGGACAGGATGAGGGGGGAGAATACACCATGTCTATGGCGTATCTGCTCTCCTGGGAAGGCCCTGTATGGGAGTCGGAAGATCCTTATGGAGATGGTTTCTCGCCAGATGGTTTAAAAGCCAGGGAACATGTCCAGGAGATACAGATACTGCCGTCAAAAGATTACGAAGCGATCAAAAAAGCAGTTTATCTGGAAGGCGGTGTGCAAAGTTCCCTTTATACGTCCATGCGGGATTATGAAAGCGAGTCTGTTTATTACAATCGTGATACCAATTCCTATTGTTATATCGGTACGGAAAAGCCCAACCATGATTCTGTGATCGTAGGCTGGGATGATGATTATCCAAAAGAAAACTTCAATATGGAGCTGGAAGGGGACGGCGCTTTTATCTGTACCAACAGCTGGGGCGAGAACTTTGGTGACCAGGGCTATTTTTACGTGTCCTATTATGATACGAATATCGGGGTCCATAATATTGTATACACGGGAATTGAGCCTACAGACAATTATGACAACATTTATCAAAGTGATCTGTGTGGATGGGTAGGACAGATCGGATATGGGGAAGACACGGCCTGGTTTGCCAATGCTTACAAAACAAAAACCAAGGAAGAACTGGCAGCAGCCGGTTTTTATGCAACAGGGGCTGGCACAGAGTATAAAATCTATGCAGCCAGAAATCTGCCGGACAGGGACAGTACAGGAAAAGAAAAACTTCATCAGGATCATATGATGGAAATGGCTTTAAATAAGCGGATATTGTTGGCAGAAGGAAAAATGGAATATGCCGGTTATTATACGATCCCTTTTAATGAAAAAATAGTATTGGACCAGGGGGGAAAATTTGCTATAATAGTGGAAATAAAAACACCGGATACTGTTCATCCAGTGGCCATTGAGTATGATGCAGGAGATGGCATTGCCCAGGTGGACCTGACAGACGGTGAAGGTTATTTAAGCCACAACGGTTCGCTCTGGGAACATGTAGAAGAGACCCAGAAGTGCAATCTGTGCCTAAAAGTATATACTCATACAGAAAAATAGAAGCTGATATCCATATGAAAAGGTGATAACATGGAAAAGAAAATCATATTTGCAACTGGAAATGCAGGAAAAATGCGGGAGATCCGCGCAATCCTTTCTGATCTGGGACTTCCGGTGCTTTCTATGAAGGAAGCAGGAGTTGATCTGGATATTGTGGAGGATGGAAAAACATTTGCTGAAAATGCAAAGATCAAGGCAATGGCAGTGTGGAAGCAGACAGGCGGTATCGTTTTAGCAGATGATTCCGGGCTGGCAGTAGATTATATTGGCGGTGAACCGGGAGTTTATTCTGCCAGATATATGGGGGAAGACACCTCTTATGAGATCAAAAACCGCAATATCATTGAACGCCTCTCCGGTGCAGAGGGAAAAGAACGCAGTGCCCGTTTTGTCTGTAATATTGCCGCTGTCTTAGAGGATGGAAGAGTGATCCAGCGAGAAGCCTATATGGAAGGTCTGATCGCAAAGGAACCGGCTGGAAATGGTGGTTTCGGTTATGATCCTATTCTGTATCTTCCGGAATTTGGAAAAACATCAGCGGAACTTACCATGGAAGAAAAGAACCAGATCAGTCACAGAGGAAAAGCACTGGAAGCTATGAAAAAGGCTTTAAAGGAAGAGGAAGCAGGAAAATGAAAATATTGATCGTCAGTGATACCCACAGAAAAGATGAAAATTTAAAATGGGTGATCCGTAAAACAAAGCCTTTTGATATGCTGATCCATTTGGGAGATGCGGAAGGCAGTGAATATGAGATCATGAAATGGGTAGATAAGGACTGTGACCTGGAAATGATCATGGGAAACAATGACTTTTTCTCCCAGTTAGAGAGGGAAAAAGAGATCATGATCGGAAAATACAAGGTACTTCTGACCCATGGACATTATTATAATGTATCAACAGGCCCGGCTTATCTGAAACAGGAAGCAAGAGAGCGGGGATTTGATATTGTTATGTTCGGTCATACCCACAGACCTTATTTTGACATTGATAAATCCGGTGAAAAAGAGCTTATTACCTTAAATCCGGGCAGCCTCTCTTATCCAAGGCAGGAAGGCCACAGACCGTCTTATATGCTGATGAAGATCGATGATAATGGGGAAGCCAGATTTGAGCAGCATTATTTATAGTTACAGTTCAGCCAATTCAGCATACGGTGGATCCGCCAGGCTTCTTGTTTTCATGGATCATGGAAACAAGAAGATGCCAGGGCTGAACTGTAAACGATTTGTGAAATACTTGAAAAAAATCTTAAAAAAACTTATAAAAAAGTGTTGACAAAATCATAAAGGTCATATATAATAATTTACGTTGCGACGGGGTGTGGCTCAGCTTGGCTAGAGCGCCTGGTTTGGGACCAGGAGGTCGCAGGTTCGAATCCTGTCACCCCGACTTATACAAAAGAATAGATATATGATATGCAGGTGTAGTTCAATGGTAGAACACTAGCCTTCCAAGCTAGATACGTGGGTTCGATTCCCATCACCTGCTTTTTGTGTGCTCTTTTTTGAGTTATCCAGCGATGGGCATCGAACCCGGGTTCGGTCTACGCTCCGCTTCGGTCGGCGTTAAACAAGCGCCACTGGCGCTTAACTCTACACTCCGTTTCGGTCGGTGCCAAACAGGTGCCACTGGCACCTGGCACCCCATCACCTGCTTTTTGTGTGCGTACATTTTCCCGCCAAACCCTATTGACGGCGAAAATAGAAGATAGTATACTGATACTCAGATAAGTTCTTCGGGGCAGGGCGAAATTCCCTACCGGCGGTATAGTCCGCGAACCATGTTATATGGCCGATCCGGTGAAATTCCGGAACCGACAGTAAAGTCTGGATGAGAGAAGAAGATGCGACTGTTTTGGTCCTGATGTAGTTCATGAAAAGAAATACATAGGAGAAACAGAAAATATCAGTAAATCCCCGGATAGCTTGATCGGCTATCCGGTTTTTTTATGCTTTTCTTTTTGAACTGATATGAAAACGCATATTCCTCAGAAGATGAACTTACGAAAACGGGCTTTTTCAGATATCTGAAAGAACCAAAAAGTATATTTCATAACAGGGAGGAACGTAATGATGGAAAGAAAATTACTGAACACGAAAAATGTAGTGCTTATGGGAATGTTTGGTGCGTTAGCAGCAGTTCTTATGCTTTTTGAAGTGCCGCTGCCATTTTTGGCACCAAGCTTTTATGGACTTGATTTTGCAGAAGTGCCTATGCTGGTTGGAACCTTTGCTTTAGGACCGGCAGCCGGTATTGTGATGCAGATCGTAAAGATCCTGATCAAACTGATCTTAAAGCCAACTTCTACAGGTTTTGTAGGTGAATTTGCCAATGTAGTTATGAGTTGTGCCCTGATCCTTCCGGCAGGCTTTATCTACCGCTTTAAAAAGAGCAAGACCGGTGCTGTTGCAGGAATGGCAGTGGGAACGGTTCTTATGGCTGTTGTGGGTGTTGTAATGAATGCTCTGGTCATGATCCCATTTTATTCCAACTTTATGCCTATCGATACCATTATCAAAGCAGGGGCAGCTGTAAATCCGGCAGTCAGCAGCGTATGGACACTGGCTATTTTCTGTGTGGGACCATTTAACCTGGTAAAAGGTGCCCTTACTTCTATGATCACTGCAGTTATCTATAAGCGGATCAGTGTTCTGATCCATGGAGCTTCCGGCGCTTATGGAGTTAAAAAGAGCCGTTTAAAAAAGGCATGAAAAAGGCTCTGAAAATTAATTTGAAAAAAATTAAAAAAATTTGAAAAAAGTGCTTGCATTTATGATAGCTCTGTGATAATATCCCATCTTTGACAGTCAAATTTATCAAAACACCGCTGAAAGCCTTATTCTACCTGGGTTTTTCAGCGGTGCCTTTTCGTTTTACTATATAGTCTTTTTTCTGAATCAGATATGGATGATAGACTTTTATGATTTTTCTCGAGATTGTTTACTAAGTTTTTGGATTTCTTTCATTTTCCTTTTGGTAAGAAATTCATAATCCGTTTCGAATCCGGCTACTTCATGTAATGCATCCGTCAGTTTAGTAGATTCATAAATCGGTATGAATCCCTGCCCCTGCACATCTGCAAATTCATAGTCTCTTAATGTCGACATTAACTCTTCACAGGTATATTTCCGCTTGAGCTTTTTTTCGAGCAGACGATAAATGAACAGCGCTAGAAAACAGACCAGGAAATGTGCTCGGATCCGGTCGTTTCGCTGGACAAAAACCGGACGGGCAGAAAAATCCGTTTTCATGATCCGAAAGCATGCTTCAATCTGCCAACGGCTTTCACTGACTTTTAAAATATCTTCCGGCTCATCGTCAAAAAGATCCGTACATACAGCATAGAGGCCATCGTACTGTGCTTCCTGTGCAATCTTTTTTTCATCCAGAAAATATAGGATATCGGCCATTTCTCCATCTTTGTAACAGCTGTTTTATCAATAAATCTTGCTGGGTCATTCGGATTTTTCCGGTTTTTCTTATGCCTGCCATTTGAAAGCATTGCTTTTGCTCGTTCAATCTGTTTCTCTCGAATCTCTTTTTGATAAGCAGCGTATTTTGGTGAGTAAGTAATCAACAGACGCTGTTCCATCTTTTTGGAACTGTAAGGTTCTTCTTTATAAAAAAGTTCCTCTTTATCATCGTCTGTCAGGCTGTTCAGATCGATCGCTTTATGGTCTGAGAGGCACCGGAATCCTTTTTTGTTTAGTGCAAGTGTCCGGTATTCTTCTGGAAGTTTTTTGATAGACTGGGTTACGATATAAGAGCGCTTCTTGCTGTGATTTAAGAGCCGGTTATTTTCAGAACCAAGGCCTGCATCAGAACAGAAGATAAACTCTTCACACCCAAACTCCTCAATCACTTTTTTCTCGAGTGGTTTCAAAGATGTCTGTTCATTTTGATTTCCTGGAAATATGCTGAAAGCCAGTGGGATTCCATCTCCGTCGGTAAAGAGTCCCATCTGCACGATAGGGTTTGGACGGTGTTCTTTACTTTTCCGTATTTTTATCTCCATCTTCTTGTTCAATCTCAAAGTAGTAGTTGGTACAGTCGTAGTAAAGGACCCCATCGTTACGTTTTAAAACAGACTTTGAATTGCGATATAGCTCTGACTGAATCAGATCGCATTCTTCTGAAAGAACATTCAATGCCCGGTAAATATCATGAAGCTGATAAGTGGGTGCTTCTAGGAAGTTTTTAGCCGTTTCAAAAGAAGAACGTTTGCTGCCTGGTTCTAAAATGCGTGTATAGATGAGATCGGATAAGATCGCGTTCAAATCATAATCATAGTGATGTTTATCTCGAATCTTTCGACATACCTTGTTTAAACCAAGTTCATAATAAAGAGACTGCAGGAAAAGGTAACCTCCCTGAAATTTTCGCTTTTCTCCATGGGCGATCTTTCGGTTTGGATGGAAAGTAATAGGAATACAATGATTCGCTTTTTCCTGTTCAAACTTTTCGGTCTCAATGCGAGCCTGTTCTTTTGCCCAGGCCATAACATCGTCTCTGGTGGGACCATGTTCAACCAACAATTCTTTTAATGTTCCAAGTTTGCGGATTGTCCGAGAGGTAGATTTTCCGTTACTGTCGATGTAGGATTGCTTTATATAAAAAGACTCAGCGTTTTTTGATTTTGATGTATTGACCTTCAATTTTTTCACCTCAATACCATTATAGCGCAAAAAGCCGAAAAAGCCTATATATAAAAACAACAAATTTGACAAAAAAATATAAGCATTCATGCGGCTTATACGCTGTTTTTCATTCGGAAAGGTGTCAAACTCCCGAGCTTCCGGCGCTTATGGAGTTAAAAAGAGCCGTTTAAAAAAGGCATGAAAAAGGCTCTGAAAATTAATTTGAAAAAAATTAAAAAAATTTGAAAAAAGTGCTTGCATTTATGATAGCTCTGTGATAATATATACCTCGTTGGTGCGGTAAGCGCTGACGAATGAGTCTGTAGCTCAGTTGGATAGAGCAACGGCCTTCTAAGCCGTGGGTCGGGGGTTCGAATCCCTTCAGGCTCATTAGGCAAAAGCCTAATAAAAAAATATTGATGGTGGGTATGGCGAAGTTGGTTATCGCGCCAGATTGTGGCTCTGGAGGCCGAGGGTTCGAATCCCTCTACTCACCCTAATCCTCTTTCTGGAGCAGGAAGAGGATTTTTTAATATCTTGGGCTGTCGCCAAGCGGTAAAGGCACAGGACTTTGACTCCTGCATACGAGGGTTCGAATCCCGCCAGCCCAGTTGACTATAGCAGTCGGATTTCTGAAAAAGCAGGAGTCTGGCTACTTTTTGTTTGCAGAGAATATATATGTGGAGAGACAGGGGAGAAAATGGAAATATTTGGATTTAATTTCAAGAGCAAAGCAGAAAAGGAAAAAGAGGCAAGGGATTATATGGAACGGGTATTTCCTGGCGGTGAAAAAGAGCGGGAACAGGTTCGGCAGGAACTGACAAAAAGATTACCGGAAAAAGACGAAATGGACTTGTTATTATGTTATGTCCATATCAGGGACCGGATGACTGGGACAGGGCTTTCTTTTGAGCAGGTTGCAGGCGAAGTAGAAAAGCTGCAATGGATCCCGGATATGGATCAGAAGTCTCTTGATGCGATCCGGGAAGTGATGGAACAGGTCTGTGCAGAACATAAAAAGTAGTAAAATTCTTTTAAAGGCAGAAAAAGAAAACGGCAAAAATCCAGTAAATATGCGGGTTTGACAGGCTTGAAAAAAATATTTAAATTTCTTTTAAAAAAGTGTTGACAAAAACCATATCATTTATTATAATAATCTACGTTGCTGAGGAACACAGCAAGCAACAAAAAGAAATGCGTCAGTAGCTCAGTTGGATAGAGCATACGGCTACGGACCGTAGTGTCGGGAGTTCGAATCTTCTCTGGCGCATGTGAAAAGCAGATTCTTCGTGAGTCTGCTTTTTTTGTTGTCATATAATCGCAAATACACTGAAAAAACGATCGATCAACAGAGGATGGAGAAAAGAATGACAAAAGCAGTCTGGATGCTTCATGCAAAAAAAGCAGATTTTAATGGTCTGGCGGCAAGATTTCATATCAGTCCCATTACTGCCCGTATTATCAGAAACAGGGATATTACAGATATAGATGAATTTAATAAATATTTAAACGGAAGTTTAAAGGATCTGTATGAGCCAAGGCTGTTGCCGGATATGGAAAAGGCCATTTCTATATTAAAAGAAAAGATTGCTGCCGGTGTCAGGATCCGGATCGTGGGAGATTATGATATTGATGGTGTGTGTTCCACCTGCATTCTTTACAAAGGCCTCAGCCGTGTAGGTGCAAGCGTTGATTATGTAATACCGGAGCGCATTAAAGATGGTTATGGTATTAATGAACATATTATTGAAAAGGCGGCTGCAGACGGCATCCACATGATACTTACCTGTGATAATGGAATTGCTGCTATTGACCAGATCGCAGAAGCAAAAGAACTGGGAATGACGGTAGTGATAACGGATCACCATGATATTCAGGTAGATGAGGTTTCGGAAACGGAGATCATGCCTTCTGCAGACGCCATTGTCAATCCCAAGAGAAAAGACAGTAAATATCCGTTCAGCGAGATCTGCGGCGCTATGGTGGCTTATAAGCTGATCCAGGTACTTTTTGAGGAATATGGGATTGACCGCCAGGAATGGCTGGATATGCTGGAGCTGGCGGCTATTGCTACAGTAGGCGATGTAATGAAGCTTAAGGATGAGAACCGCATTGTAGTAAAAGAGGGACTTAAAAAGCTGGCTAATACAAAGATCCAGGGTCTTGTAAGCCTGATGGAGAAAAATACACTGGATCCGGAGCATATAAGCGCCTATCACGTTGGCTTTGTGCTGGGCCCTTGTCTGAATGCCAGCGGCCGCTTAAAAACGGCCCAGATGGCTATGGAACTGCTTCTGGCAGAAAATAAGGCCCAGGCAGATGAACTGGCAGATGCGTTAAAGGCATTAAATGACGAGCGCAAGGACATGACCAAGGATGGGACAGATGCTGCCATAGAACAGGTGGAGACAGAGCTTAAGGATGATAAGGTGCTGGTAGTCTTTCTTCCGGACTGTCATGAGTCCCTGGCAGGCATTGTGGCGGGCAGGATCCGCGAGTATTATAATAAGCCTGTATTTGTCCTTACAAGGGCAGAAGGCTGTGCAAAAGGCTCAGGACGTTCTATAGAGGCATACCACATGTTTCACGCTCTGGTAGAGGTAAAAGACCTTCTGTTAAAGTTTGGCGGCCATCCTATGGCAGCAGGATTTTCACTGGAAGAGGCAAATATCGAAGAATTTCGCAGGCGGTTAAATGAAAATGCTGCAAAACGGCTTACAGAGGACGATTTTATCCCAAGAGTATGGATCGATGTTCCCATGCCGTTTGAATATATAACAGAGAGCCTGATCCGGGAATTAGAGCTTTTAGAGCCTTTTGGACAGGGAAATGAAAAGCCTCAGTTTGCCTTGAAATCCCTGAAAATACGAAGTGCCAGAGTGTTTGGCCGTAACCGGAATGTAGTGAAATTATCCCTGATGAATGAACGGGGCTTTTCCATGGACGGCGTGGTATTTACAGAAGGTGACTTATTTATGGAAGAAATGGGAAACAGCCAGAGCATGGATATTATCTATTACCCTACAATAAATGAATATAATGGAAACCGCAGTCTGCAGCTGGTAGTGAAGGACTGGAAGTTCCACTGAGGAGATACCTCTGGTACGTGTGTGCCAGGGGTGTTTTTGCAGGAAGAAATATGAGTCTGTATATTTTTTGCCAAAATCGTAAAATGTATGCAAATGAATACTTGAAATTTACATGACTATGGGGTATAATCGCAGAAAACACCATATCTGGATAAATAAACTGACAAAATACGATGGGTATGGGCAAATACTGAAAGGAAGGTAGAACAATGGTAAATACAGTTATGGACTTTATCACTTCCTATGATAAGGAAGTAGGAGAAGCAATTCAGGCAGAGTGCGGCCGCCAGAGAAGAAATCTGGAGCTGATCGCCTCTGAGAACATTGTTTCAGAACCTGTAATGATGGCTATGGGAACTGTACTGACCAATAAGTACGCAGAAGGTTACCCGGGTAAGCGTTATTACGGCGGCTGCCAGTATGTAGACGTACTGGAAACCATCGCCATTGAACGTGCCAAGAAGCTGTTTGGCTGCGATTACGCAAACGTACAGCCACACTCCGGTGCACAGGCAAATATGGCAGTATTTATCGCTATGTTAAAACCAGGAGATACGGTTATGGGTATGAACCTGGATCATGGTGGTCATCTGACACACGGGAGTCCTGTAAACTTCTCAGGACTGTATTTTAACATTGTTCCTTATGGAGTAGATGACGAAGGCTTTATCGATTATGATGAGCTGGAGAGAAAAGCAAAAGAGGCAAAGCCAAAGCTGATCGTGGCAGGTGCCAGCGCTTATGCAAGAACCATTGATTTTAAGCGTTTCCGTGAGATTGCTGACGAGGTAGGTGCTTATCTGATGGTAGATATGGCCCACATTGCAGGTCTTGTAGCAGCTGGAGAGCATCCAAGCCCAATCCCATACGCAGATGTTGTTACAACTACCACCCATAAGACTTTAAGAGGACCTAGAGGCGGTCTGATCTTAGCGAATAAGGAAGCTGCAGAAAAGTTCAACTTTAATAAGGCTATTTTCCCAGGAACCCAGGGCGGCCCATTAGAGCATGTGATCGCAGCAAAGGCAGTATGCCTGGGCGAAGCATTAAAACCTGAATTTAAGGAATATGCACATCAGGTAGTATTAAATGCAAAAGCACTGGCAGACGCACTGCAGAAGCAGGGCTTTAAGATCCTTACAGGCGGCACTGACAACCATCTGATGCTGTTAGACCTGCGTGGTATGGATATTTCCGGTAAAGAGCTGCAGAACCGCTGTGACGAGGTATTTATTACCTTAAACAAGAACACAGTACCAAACGATCCAAGAAGCCCATTTGTAACTTCCGGTGTCCGCATTGGTACACCTGCTGTTACCACCAGAGGCTTAAAGGAAGAGGATATGCCAAAGATTGCAGAGTGCATCTGGCTGGCAGCTACTGACTTTGAGAATAAGAAAGAGTATATTAAGGCAGAGGTTACTAAGCTTTGCGATAAGTATCCGCTATACGAGTAAAGAAATACATAGAAATAACGATTTAAGATGAAAAACGCCGGAAAATGTTGGTTTTACAACATACATTTCCCGGTGTTTTTTGTTGAAATATTTCAAATGCGTTTATTAAGCATTCTCAGCCTTCAGATTTTTCTGCGCCGTAGCCAGCATCAGTTTAATACGGTTCAACTGGTTTACTTCACTGGCGCCTGGGTCGTAATCTACGGCAATGATGTTGGACTCAGGATAGTTCTTTCGCAGTTCCTTGATCACACCTTTTCCTACAATGTGGTTTGGCAGGCAGCCAAATGGCTGGGTGCAGATAATGTTTTTAACACCACTGTGGATCAGCTCTAACATCTCGCCGGTCAAAAACCAGCCTTCACCCGTCTGGTTGCCTAAGGATACAAAGCCTTTTGCCATTTCTGCCAGATCACGGATCTCAGAAGGCGGTGTAAAATGTTTGCTGGCGGCCAGCTCTTTTCTTGCAGTCTTTCTGAAGAACTCTAACAGGGCGATACCTGCATTACAAAGCCTTGCAGTGGATTTCTTCATTCCCAGGTGTTCTGCCTTGAAATTGCTGTTGTAGAAGCAGTAAAGAAGGAAATCCAACAGGTCAGGCATTACAGCTTCTGCACCTTCTGACTCCAGAAGCTCTACTACATGGTTGTTAGCCAGAGGAGAGAATTTAACAAGGATCTCACCTACGATACCAACCTTCGGCTTCTTAATATCAAGACGCTCCAGATTATCAAAATCACGGATAATGCCGCGGACATTCTTAGCAAATTCCATCATAGCAGGCTGTCTCTTAGAAAGAGCCTTAATACAGATCTTTTTCCATTTCTCATGAAGTGCATTGGCACTTCCAGGAACTGCCTCATATGGTCTGGTTGCATAAAGGACACGCATGAAAATGTCACCGTATACAACTGCCTGCATGGCCTTGGTCATCATTGGCAGTGTAATGGAGAAACCTGGGTTAGTTTCCATGCCATTTGCATTGACAGAAATAACCGGAACCTGAGGCATACCGGCTTTCTCCAGTGCCCGGCGGATAAATCCGATATAGTTGGAGGCACGGCAGCCGCCGCCGGTCTGGCTCATAAAGACAGCCGTGCGGTTTAAGTCGTATTTGCCGGATAACAGTGCGTCCATGATCTGACCGATAACGATCAGGGATGGATAGCAGGCATCATTATTTACGTACTGAAGACCTACATCTACGGCATTGCGGTTGTGGTTCTGCAGGATCTCCATGTTATAGCCGAAAGCGCGGATTGCCGGCTCGATCAGGTCAAAGTGGATCGGTGACATCTGCGGGCATAACAGAGTGTAATCCTTCTTCATTTCCTTGGTAAACAGCACACGGTTGTAAGCGCTGGAAACCACTTTCCGCTCATAATGCTTCTGGTCACGGACACGAAGAGCCGCGATCAGGGAACGGATACGGATACGGGCTGCTCCCAGGTTATTTACCTCGTCGATCTTTAATACAGTATAGATCTTTCCGGACTTTGTTAAGATCTCAGCAACCTGGTCTGTGGTAACAGCGTCCAGACCGCAGCCAAAGGAGTTTAACTGGATCAGATCCAGGTCATCTCTTGTTTTTACAAAGCTTGCGGCCTCATAAAGACGGGAATGATACATCCACTGGTCGGTGACAACTAAAGGTCGTTCCACTTTGCCCATATGGGAAACAGAGTCCTCTGTAAGTACGGCAAAGCCGTAGGAAGCGATCAGTTCCGGGATACCGTGGTGGATCTCCGGGTCTACATGGTAAGGTCTTCCGGCCAGCACAATGCCCCGTTTACCATGTTCTTTCATCCAGGCAAGTGTTTCCTCGCCCTTTTTCTCCATATCAGAACGGGATGCCAGCAGTTCTTCCCAGCCAGCGTGGGCTGCCATACGGATCTCTGCTTCAGGTATCTGGAATTTTTTTACAAATTCCCGTACCAGGCCGTCTGTTAAGATCTTTTCGTTTGTAAATGCCATGAATGGGTTCATGAAATCTACATGCTCTGTCTCTAATTCTTCTACGTTATTTTTAATATTTTCCGCATAGGAAGTGACCATTGGACAGTTATAATGGTTTCCTGCCTCAGGGCTTTCATTGCGCTCATAAGGGATACATGGATAGAAGATAAACTTCACACCCTGATGGATGAGCCATGAAATATGGCCATGTACCAGCTTTGCCGGATAACACTCAGACTCACTTGGAATGGACTCAATGCCCAGTTCGTAGATCTGTCTGGTGGACTGTGGGGAAAGTGTTACATGGTAGCGCAGCTTTTTAAAGAAAACAGCCCAGAATGGGAAGTTTTCATACATATTTAAAACTCTTGGGATACCCACTACGCCGCGGTCTGCCTGGTCTAAAGGTAGCGGTTCATAGTCAAACATCCGGTGATATTTGTAATCAAACAGGTTTGGTATCTCTTTTTTCGCTTTTGCAAGTCCAAGACCACGCTCACAGCGGTTTCCGGAAATATAATGGCGTCCGCTTCCAAACTGGTTGATGGTTAAAACACAGTGGTTGTTGCAGCCTTTGCACCGGGTCATAGAAGTGGTGTACTGCAGTGCGATGATCTTATCAAGAGGCAGCATGGTGGTCTCTTTTTCACCGGCCATATGGAAACGTTCTTTTGCGATCAGTGCTGCACCGAAAGCTCCCATGATACCGGCAATGTCCGGACGGACCGCACGACAGCCTGAAATCTTCTCAAAGCTGCGAAGGACAGCATCATTATAGAAGGTACCGCCCTGTACAACTACATGTTTTCCAAGGTCAGAAGTGTTTGTGATCTTAATTACCTTAAATAAAGCGTTTTTAATAACAGAATAAGCTAGACCTGCAGAGATATCAGCAACCGTAGCGCCTTCCTTCTGGGCCTGCTTTACATTGGAGTTCATAAATACAGTACAGCGAGTACCAAGGTCTGTAGGATTTTTGGCAAATAATGCTTCTTTTGCGAAATCTTTTACACTGTAATTTAAGCTTTTTGCGAAAGTTTCAATGAAAGAGCCGCAGCCGGAAGAACATGCCTCGTTTAACTGTACGCTGTCTACGGTTCCGTCTTTGATCTTAATGCATTTCATATCCTGACCGCCGATGTCCAGGATGCAGTCTACATCCGGCTCAAAGAAAGCAGCAGCGTAGTAGTGGGAAATAGTCTCTACTTCTCCCTCATCTAACATAAGAGCAGCCTTTAAAAGGGCTTCGCCGTATCCGGTAGAGCAGGAGTAAGCAATATGGGCAGTTTCTGGAAGCTGTTCTTTGATCTCTGTCACTGCGCGGATGGCAGTAGCCAGAGGACTTCCATTATTATTATCATAAAAACGATATAATAATGTGCCGTCTTCTCCAACAAGAGCCACTTTGGTGGTAGTGGAACCGGCGTCAATACCCAGATAGCAGTTGCCTTCGTAAGTAGAAAGATTGCCGGAACGCACGTGGTTGTGGCCGTGGTCTTCGATAAAGGCGTCATATTCTGCCTGATCCTTAAACAGAGGCTCCATACGCTTTACTTCAAAATCCATTTTAATGCCATTGGAAAGCCGGTCGATCATGTCGGTAATAGCTACCGGCTCCTGGCCTTCCTTTGGGTTCATGGCAGCGCCTACAGCTGCAAACAGGTGGGAGTGATCCGGTGCAATGGTCTGCTCCGGAGTCAGATGCAGCGTGCGAACAAAGGCTTTTCTCAGTTCAGGAAGGAAATGCAAAGGTCCTCCTAAAAAGGCAACATTTCCACGGATGGGCTTACCACAGGCAAGACCGCTGATGGTCTGGTTTACTACTGCCTGGAAAATAGAGGCAGCCAGATCCTCTCTGGTAGCGCCGTCGTTGATCAGCGGCTGGATATCCGATTTCGCGAAAACACCGCAGCGGGCTGCAATTGGGTAGATAGCCTTGTAATCTTTTGCATATGTATTCAGTCCAGCAGCATCGGTCTGCAAAAGGGATGCCATCTGGTCAATGAAAGACCCGGTTCCTCCTGCGCAGATACCGTTCATACGCTGGTCGATGCCCCCTGTAAAGTAAATGATCTTGGCATCTTCGCCGCCTAACTCAATGGCTACGTCGGTCTGTGGCGCATAGTCCTGGAGAGCAGATGCAACTGCTACAACTTCCTGGACAAAAGGAACGTGTAAATGAGATGAAAGTGTAAGGCCGCCAGAGCCGGTGATCACCGGGATAATATCAATGGGGCCGGTCTGGTTTAAGGCTTTCTTTAAAAGGCCTGCCAGAGTTTCCTGAATATTGGCATAATGACGCTCATAATCGGAGAATATAATATGAAGATCCTGATCCAGTAATGCAACTTTGACAGTTGTTGAACCGATATCGATCCCCAGGGTGTAATAAGTTGTAGTCTGATCCATAGTATATGGGGATAGCCCCTTACCTCCTTCGTGATTTGATGTACTTTCAAGACTCTGAGAGTACATCCTATAGCTTATGAAACGTAATTGTTTGTTAGAACATCATGTCTCTTACTGCAATTCCGGGCGAAAAGCCCAAAAAAGCACATTACAGTCTAACACAATACCTTTTACTTGGCAATTGTTAAAGGGGGTTAAGAATTTGTGAAGAATTGAAAAAATATGAAACGATTTGACAAAAACCGGGCCAGTCACTATAATGAGTAGGGTGAAAATTCAAAATGGGGGAGATTTCGCATGATACGGATTTTCAAGACAGAAGACGGTGCAATACACGAAAAAGAGGAGATGCAGCCAGGCTGCTGGATCGCCCTGACCAATCCAACTGCATCAGAGATCTTAGAGATTGCTGATGCCTGCCAGATCGATCCGGACCACCTGAAAGCACCTCTGGATGAGGAAGAGCGCTCACGTATTGAAGCAGAAGATGAATATACGCTGATATTGGTGGATATTCCTTCTATAGAAGAAAGAAACGGGAAAGACTGGTTTGTGACCATTCCTATGGCGATCATTACCACCAAGGATGTGCTGATAACCGTCTGCCTGGAGGAGACCCCGATCCTTACTGCCTTTATGGACGGAAGAGTCAGAGATTTCCACACATTTATGAAAACAAGGTTTATCTTACAGATCCTTTATAAAAATGCAACCCAGTATCTGCAGTACCTGCGCATTATCGATAAAAAGAGTGAAGTCATTGAAAACAAACTTCACCAGTCCCAGAAAAATGAGGAACTGATCGAACTGTTAGAACTTCAGAAATCACTGGTGTACTTTACCACCTCCCTTCGTTCCAACGAAGTGGTGCTGGAGAAGTTATTAAGGATTGACAAGATCAAGAAGTACCCGGAAGATACTGATCTTCTGGAAGATGTAATCGTAGAGAATAAGCAGGCTATGGAGATGACCAGCATTTACAATGGCATTTTAAGTGGTACCATGGATACCTTTGCATCTGTTATTTCAAACAACTTAAACATTGTTATGAAATTCCTGGCAACCGTTACCATTGTTATGTCCATTCCAACTATGGTGGCAAGTTTTTACGGTATGAACGTAAGAGCCAGCGGAATGCCTTTTGCAGAGCATCCTTATGGATTTGGCATCGTGCTTTTCTTTACACTGGTATTGACACTGATCGTTGCTTATATATTTAATAAGAAAGATCTGTTTTAAAATCAGTTAAATCAGTTTAAAAAAGGAGTTTTTGAATGGGAAAATTTTCCAATAACTGGAAACGCCGGAACGGAAATTTCCTGGGGTTCAGAAGTATCATTGATATTGTATGCGCCCTGGAGATCCTTGGAGTGGTCCTTTTCCTGGTAGCACCGCAGTTTGTGATGAATTATCTGATCTTAAACCCGGCGGCTATCCTTCACGGTCAGATCTGGCGTATTGTTACATTTTTAGTGTATCCACCGGCCATTACAGGTTCTGATGCCATTATGTTTGTGCTGATGAACGCCCTTGGCATTTACTGTATCCGTGCTTTTGGTACCATTGTGGAGCAGGTATGGGGAAGATTTCGCTTTAACTGCTACATTATCGGAGGTGTGCTCCTTCATTCGGTTGTTGCCATTGGCATTTACCTGGTAACAGGGCTTTCACTGCCACTGTTCCCAACTTATTTGGTTTATTCCTTCTTCTTTGTATTTGCCCTGATGTTTCCGGATATGCAGGTACTGTTTATGATGGTACTGCCATTAAAGGCAAGCTGGATCGCAGTGGCAGAGGCAGGAATTTATATTTATTCCTTTATTACAGGCGGACTGATCGAGAAGATCGAGATCGTTTTAAGTCTGATCCTTATTGGCGTATTCTTTGGCTGGATGACCTTTGCAGGTCCTTCCGGTTTTAAGCAGAAGAAACGCTCCCAGGAATTCCAGAAGACCACCCAGAAAATGAAAGTGGTAAAGAGAGGACACAAGTGTGCAGTCTGCGGACGCACAGATAAAGACAGCCCTGGTATGGAATTCCGTTATTGTTCCAAATGTGAAGGCAATTATGAATATTGCATGGATCATTTGTACACACATAAGCATGTCAAAAAAGAGGATGCTGATAACAGTAACAGTAATGATTAATGCGACCGGCATGCTCTGCGCTTTTGCACTGCATATCCCCACTTGGCCTGACACATTTATTCCTGTGCCAAGGGCATAAAAAGGCAGTAAAAGAGCGAATATACTACTAACCCCAATTCATTTTATTTATGGAGGAATTTGAAAACATGAAGAAAACTAAGATCGTCTGCACTATGGGCCCCAACACAAATGACAAGAACATTATGCTGGAACTGGCTAAAAATGGAATGGACGTAGCTCGTTTTAACTTCTCCCACGGTGATTATGCAGAGCATCAGAGCCGCCTGGAGATTTTAAAAGAGGTTAGAAAAGAACTGGACCGTCCGGTAGCAGCTCTTCTTGATACAAAGGGACCGGAGATCCGTACCGGCGTATTAAAAGACGGAAAGAAAGTTTCCTTAAAGGAAGGACAGACCTTTACTTTAACTACCAGAGAGATCGTTGGTGATGAGACTATTACCCATATCAACTACTCTGGCCTGAATGAAGATGTTGCAGCTGGAAATAAGATCCTCATCGATGACGGCCTGATCGAGCTGGAAGTAGTAAAGGTAGACGGCACTGAGATCGTTTGTACCGTTATCAACGGCGGTGAGTTAGGCGAGAAGAAGGGTGTAAATGTTCCTAACGTAAAGATCAAACTTCCGGCACTGACTGAAAAAGATAAAGAAGATATCCGTTTTGGTATCAAACAGGGCTTTGATTTTATCGCAGCTTCTTTTGTACGTACAGCTGACTGTATCCGTGAGATCAAGGAAATGCTGGATGCAGAAGGTTCTGCAATCAAGGTAATCGCTAAGATCGAGAATGCAGAAGGTATTGAAAACCTGGATGAGATCATTGCAGTAGCAGACGGTATCATGGTAGCAAGAGGTGACATGGGTGTTGAGATTCCGGCTCAGGAAGTTCCTCATATCCAGAAAGAGATCATCCGTAAGTGTAATGAGGCTTGTAAGACTGTTATCACTGCAACCCAGATGTTAGACTCCATGATCCGCAACCCAAGACCTACCAGAGCTGAGGTTACTGACGTTGCCAACGCTGTTTATGACGGTACTGACGCAGTAATGCTTTCCGGTGAGACTGCTATGGGTAAATATCCGATTGACGCATTAAAGATGATGGTATCTATCGTTGAAGAGACGGAAGCTTACTTAGACTACAGCGCATACCGCCGTCGTAAAGTAACTGAGGAGAATATGAAGAATATCTCCAATGCAGTTTGCTCCGCTTCTGTTTCTACCGCACATGACATCGGTGCTGATTACATCATTGCTCCAAGTATTACAGGATTTACATCCATGATGCTTTCCAAGTGGAGACCGGCAGCACGTATCATCGGTATGTCCCCAAGCACTACTACTGTCCGTCAGATGATGCTTCAGTGGGGTGTAACACCTGTATGGTCCCGTCGTGCAGAGAGTACGGATGAGCTGATCGAAAACTCTTTAGAAGAGTTAAAGAGCGGCAATGTGATCAATTCTGGTGATCTGGCCGTTATTACCGCAGGTATCGTTACCTATGCAAGACGCCATGAGGCAGCAACAGCTACCAATATCATGCGTGTGGTAAGTGTGGACTAGCTGAATGCTACCAGATTGCTTCGCAATCTTCAAAACATTCATTAAAAATAATACTAGACAAAGAAGTCTGTCTGGGAGTACAATTATCCGCAAAGGAAATGGTACTCCCTTACAGGCTTCTTTTCTTTTACGGAGGTTATCCTGTAAAATTAAAAGGAACTGATATATATGCATAGATAATGCATAAAAATACCATTGCGTAAAGCAAAGATCCCCCACAGGGAAAGGAGATAAGATTATGGAAAAGAAACCATTTGTTACACTGGCGCAGGCAGAAGAGATCGCCAAGACCTATCCAACCCCATTTTATCTGTATGATGAAAAAGGTATCCGCGAAAATGTAAAACATCTGAAACAGGCATTTTCCTGGAATAAAGGATATAAAGAATATTTTGCAGTAAAAGCAACCCCAAATCCATTTATCTTAAAGATCTTACAGGAATATGGCTGTGGTACAGACTGCTCTTCTTTAACAGAGTTAATGATGTCAAAGGCCTGCGGTTTTTCCGGTTCCAATGTAATGTTTTCTTCCAATGATACTCCGCCTGAGGAATTTGCTTACGCAAATGAAATGGGTGCCATCATCAACCTGGATGATATTACCCATATCCAGTGCCTGGAAGATACATTAGGCTTCATTCCGGAGACCATCAGCTGCCGTTTCAATCCAGGCGGTGTGTTTAAGATCAGCAATGACATTATGGACAACCCGGGAGATGCAAAGTATGGTATGACTACTGAGCAGATCTTTGAGGCATTTAAGATTTTAAAGTCCAAGGGGGCAAAGAATTTCGGTATCCATGCTTTCCTGGCAAGCAATACAGTTACCAATGAATATTATCCGATGCTTGCAAAGATCCTCTTTGAGCTGGCTGTTAAGTTAAAAGAAGAGACAGGTGCACATATCAGTTTCATCAACCTGTCCGGTGGTATTGGTATCCCTTATCGTCCAGATCAGGAACCAAATGACATTATGGCTATTGGCGAAGGCGTGCGCAAAGTTTATGAGGAAGTTCTGGTTCCTGCAGGAATGGATGACGTGGCTCTTTGCACAGAGCTTGGCCGTTTTATGTTAGGGCCTTATGGATGCCTGGTTACCAAAGCAATCCATGAAAAACATACTCATAAAGAGTACATCGGTGTAGATGCCTGCGCAGTAAACCTGATGCGTCCGGCTATGTATGGTGCTTATCATCACATTACCGTTCTTGGAAAAGAAGATGCGCCTTGTGACCACAAGTACGATATTACCGGTTCCCTTTGCGAGAACAATGATAAATTTGCGATTGACCGTATGCTTCCTGAGATCAAAATGGGTGACTTTTTAGTGATCCATGATGCAGGTGCCCATGGCTTTGCAATGGGTTATAACTACAACGGTAAGTTAAAATCCGCAGAACTTTTATTAAAGGAAGACGGCTCTGTCCAGATGATCCGCCGCGCAGAAACTCCAAAGGATTACTTTGCAACCTTTGATTTTTGTGGTATCATGGATGGGTATGATAAATAAAAATCGCATATAGAAAGAACGTTTGCCCGTCCGCGTATGCGGGCGGGTGTGTGCGTTAAAATGGACGAATATTCGTGAATGTTTTAAAAATTATAACAGGAGGCGAAAAATATGGCAAAGATCGGTTTTATTGGAATGGGAAATATGGGTTCCGCTATTTTAAACGGACTTTTACGGGTCTATAAGCCGGAGGACTTATTATTTACAGCAGCCCACAAAGAAAAGATGGAAGCTGTAACAGCAAAGACAGGAGTGGTTCATGCAGCATCCAATGCAGAGTGTGCAAAGCAGTCTGAGTATGTGATCCTGGCAGTAAAGCCACAGTATTTTGAGACAGTGTTTGAGGAAATCCGTCCGGTATTAAAGGAAGATCAGATCGTGATCTCACTGGCACCTGGCCAGACCATTGCAAGCCTTACAGAACGTCTGGGCGGAAAGGTGCGCGTAGTCCGTACCATGCCAAATACACCGGCGTTACTGGGTGAAGGCATGACCGGTATGGCATATGAGGAGTCCAACTACAGTGAAGAGGAAAAGGCAGTGCTTCGTGGTATTTTTGAGGCCTGCGGACGTCTGGAAGTAGTAGATGAACGTATGATGGATGCAGTTGGCTGTGTCAGCGGCTGTTCACCGGCTTATGTATACATGTTTATTGAAGCGCTGGCAGACGGAGCTGTAAAATACGGCCTTCCAAGGGCCAAGGCATACCAGATGGCAGCCCAGACCGTTCTTGGAAGTGCTAAAATGGTACTGGAAACAGGAAAGCATCCGGGACAGTTAAAGGATGAGGTTTGCTCACCTGGCGGAACCACCATTGCCGGTGTATCTGCACTGGAAGAGTGGGGCTTCAGAAATGCTGTGATCAAGGCAGAAGATGCCAGCTATGAAAAGGGCAGGAAAATGTAAATGTATGTGGCACATCGCCTGCACTGCAGGCGGAGGTGTGAAAGATCAATACTCCTGGAATTTTTTATGTCTGATTTTGCAAGAAGAGTTCGGGAGTACATAACATATAAAAGGAGAAGAAACATGGGAAAAGTAGAAAATGAAGGAATGCCGGTAGTACGTTTAGACCGTCAGTTAAAATATCAGGGAAATATCCTGAAAATATATGAGGATACAGTTCTTGCAAATGGCCATGAGGCACACTGGGATTACATCCACCACGATGGTGCAGCGGCTGTTCTGCCTGTAACTTCAGAAGGAAAGATCTTAATGGTGCGCCAGTACCGCAATGCTTTAAACCGCTATACACTGGAGATCCCGGCAGGAAAACTGGACGCACCAGATGAGCCAAAGATCGAGTGTGCTTACAGAGAACTGGAGGAGGAAACTGGTTTCCGCACCGAAAAACTGGAATATCTCATGAGTATAAATACTACAGTTGCATTTTGTGATGAAGCCATTGATATTTTCGTAGCCCACAACCTGATCCCGTCCCATCAGCATCTGGATGAAGATGAAGTGATCGAAGTGGAAGCATGGGAATTAAAAGATCTGGAAGAGATGATCTACACAGGAAAGATCACTGACGGCAAAACAATAGCGGCACTGATGGCTTATGGCCGCAAGTACCGCTCTGTAGACAAGAAAGATGAACTGGCTTAAATATCTGTGATAATGCCGTTGTCAGGCATATGTCAGCTTTGTTTTGAAACGATTTCCTTCAGGTCAGAATACATAGTTTCTGATAATGGCACCGGTACGGAAAGTTCCTTTGCTTTTCGTACCAGATAGCCGCTGAAGGTCTCCAGTTCACTGGGGCGTCCGGCCCAGATATCTCTTTGAAGGGAACTGGTGGATGCCGGATCCAGTTTATGGTAGAACTGATCGATGATCTCGTTAATGGAAGTTTCCGGCACGCCTGCACCGGCTGCCTCAGATACAAGCCAGGACTCACGGACTAAGGTCTCATACTGGGCGGCTGTCTCAGAATCTTCCCGAAGCTGTCCAATGGTCCGGTTATACCGGGCGGTAGTGATATTATAGGCGCAGTTTAAAATGTACTTGCGCCAGATGGCTGCGATAATGTTATCGGCAATTTTATGATGGATATGTGCCCCGCTTAAAAGGGCGGATGCCTCAAGGACGTTCTCTGACTGCTCCTTTGAGGCATTTTTTATGCCGATCCGCAGGGAAGCCAGGTTGCCGATCTGGGTAATGGAAAAGTCCGGGGATGCGTAGGCAACGATATAAATAAGGGAGTCGATAACAGTGCCTTTTTTCAGAAGATTTCTCATCCGCTCTCCTGTATCTACGCCATTCATTACCGGTATGAGAACGGTGTGATCATCCACAAAAGGCGCGATCTGGCGGCAGACATCCTCTAAGGAATAGTTTTTTACGCATACAAAAATATAATCCTGGGGACCAATGGCATCGGCTGTTGTTACATGTTCAGGAAAGGCTGTGATTTCTTCGCTGTAAACACTGTGAAGAGTAAGTCCATGTTCTTTTATATGTTCCAGCCGTTTTCCTCTGGCTGCCAGTGTAACATGGGGATAGGTATGAGCCAGCATGGCACCTAAGTAGCCGCCTACGCCGCCGATGCCTACTATAGCGATCCTTTTATTCAAAAGAGTTTCAGAGGCAGAGGTTGTATTTTTACCGGTATCATTGTATACACACATAGGCAGAAAACCTCCTGTTATTAAATATATATCATGATGTTGGGGTCAAAAGGTATTTTGCCCCCTCTGATACCGAATTGCTACGTGCTTTGCACTCTCGCAATTCTAAAAACATTCGTAATTCGCTCATTTTTCTTCAAAAAATGGCTACTTACTCATGTTTTTTGCGGGTCCCAAGTTCAAAAATCCTCCTGCAAGCAAGCTTGTGTCGGATTTTAGACCTTTTGACCCTGGTATCATATCATTTACTAAAACTTCCCACACCTAAACAGGGCTTCGCACCTTGAAAATTCAATATTTCAGCTAACAAAATAGTGCTTTATGCTATTGCAACCTCTGGATGAAGTGCATTACGCAGATATTCCGGCAATCTTGCCTCAAAATCAACAGTAAAAGCAGTCAGTTGTTTATCGCTGAGCTTTAAGATTTCCTGAAGGCTTGCCATTAAGGCATCCATCAAGATGCAAAGTGACCTGCGGAAAGTAATGTCTGCCATTTCATCAATGAGAAAGAAGAATAACTCACCAAGAGTTCTCTGATCTTCGTTTTGGCGCTGTTCCATTGCAAGCAACATATATCTAGTAAATACAATGGCCACATGGGCTGTCAGCGCATCATAAGATAAGCTATGGCATTCTCCAATCAGGTTCAGCATGGATTTGCAGGTCTTGAAGAAAACCTCAATCTGCCAACGTTTTCCATAAACACGGATGATTTCTTCCTCAGAAAGAGTCGTATCCGTACAGATAAAAGCAAGCCAATCCTTGCGGTTCGATTTGTTCCTTACGCATACGATTTTCGCCGGAATTGGAGTTTTTTTCCTACCATAACATCAACAGACAGCAGATATTTTGATCTGCCATGGCGCTTTTGTTCTTGAATAGATTTCTTTGATACTCAGCTGTTTACCACCGTATGAGTATTTAATCCGGCTGCTCTTCTTGATCATAGCAATCACATCCATGCCTTTGAATGGATGGCTGTGATCTGCACCGGGTTTGAAAACCAGGAATCAAACAGAACATAGTCAGCATTCAGTCCCACGCTGAGGGCAGTGTCCAGCAAAGCCATCATTGCTTCTGGAGCTTTTGTCTGAGCAAGCTTGCGTCTTTTCCTGCAAGGGTTCTGTTATCAAAGTCCTTTACAGGACCGATGATATTTGTAGTTTTTGCAGATGCCAGCAGACAGCTGTTTACAGGAATCAATGTATTTCCATCACTCCAGCTTAAAGTAAGCATTCGGAATCCTTTTTTGAAACGCATATCCGTGTGGTCAAAATTTTGATCCCAGTTCTGTTTTCTTGCAGCTGGTGCGGTTAAAAGACTGTCATCAATGATGAAGACATTTTTTCTGCTGTCATTCGTCAGACCTTTGATGTCGTGATTTACGATATCTGCAGCAAGAAGAGAAGTGAAACGGAGCCAGTTTGTCTTTGCAGAATTAAGGAAACGGTAGAACGTGTTCTTGGAAAATGCTTCCTTAAAAGAGCCGGTCTGTTGCTGCATATACATACTTCTTCCGACAAAAATGTTACTGAGTTTGTAACGAAACAGAGAAACCGGAGAAACGCCTTTTCTTTCATGCCATTACATCTGGCAAGAAGCTTGCCGACATGGTGTTTAGAAAAAAATCTCTGAACGCAGTCAATTAGGGCTTTTTCATCAGAATGGTTTTGTGGTATACTGGACATGGCATAAATCTCCTTTGTAAAGATGGTTTCTAGTCAATTCCATTATACCAAACGGAACAGGTTTATGCCTTTTTTATTGGCTGAAATATTGAATTTTCAAGGTTCAACACACCACATCGGTGTGAAGTTTTAGTCATTTATTTA